>Ga0247823_10000089_pt1 | contig 68858 bp, 61 predicted proteins | sample 13C_PalmiticAcid_2_FD_192426 | JGI IMG/M metagenome (GOLD analysis project Ga0247823, IMG submission 192426) | Soil microbial communities from agricultural site in Penn Yan, New York, United States - 13C_PalmiticAcid_Day30 | ecosystem: Environmental > Terrestrial > Soil > Agricultural land... | reverse complement strand
GGAGAACGCTGAGGAGCTCTTCGACGCTCTCATCAAAACACGGCACACCATTGAAATGCGCAACGAGCGCACCTACGCCAACTTCCTCTCGCTCAACGCCGGCGAGCGCCCCATCATCTGGCCCGTATGGGTCGACACGGGCCTAAAAACCCGCTCGGGAGAACCCGTGGTGATTCCCGTCGGTCATAGCCACCACGCGTGGCACATCAGCGGCCCCTTTGTGAACGCACGCATCACCTTTTACTTGGGAGTTTCGGGCGTTGGCTTTTTTGCTCAAGTCGACGAACGCCCTGCGTGGACAGGCCTCCGCTCGCTCTACTCCGTGTCTTCTAAAACGCCCGAAGGGCATCTGCTGAATCTTGAAGCCGTGCGTACCGCAGGAGTCTATCTGCGACGCATCGAACGCGAGGCGCCACTCTACGCCCGCGGCATGCCCGCCGATGGTTATGGCTACCTGGGCGTGTGCAACGACTCCAACGCTGTGATGGAGAACACCACCAGCGGCAAGATCTCCAGCTACCCCCTCATGCGCGCTGCCGAGCTCGACACCAAAACGCCACTCTACGACGGTCTCGACGAGGTGATTCGCAATTTGCCCAAAGACACCGAAGTGCAGCTGAGCGATCGACGCTCGAGCCTGCGCCGCATCGCAGACATGTTTCCCTTTGCGAGCCTCGACGATAAGAACTTGCACGACGATGCCTTGCGCGACACCATGCGCGAAGTGCTCGAAGAAGCCCAGCGCTAAAGAAGGTGCCTAGTTAAGGTAGCGGGTTAAGGAACTAGGTTCTTTTTACTCCCATGCGATGTGGATGTGGTCGTGGTGACCGGCGGGAGCGATGCTCGCGCTCGTGTTGCCGTAGCGGGCGAGAAGATTGCGCACTCGCTCAAGGATGACTTCGTCGGTAAAGAAGAACTGCACCACTTGGGGATCCACTTCGATCATGGTCTTGATCATCGTCCACGTTTTTTCGCGGTCGTAATTGGAACTCGATGGTGACATGCTCCCCTGGGCCATGCCGCTCTTGGTGATCATTCGCATGTCCACCGCTTGACCGCGATGGTGCAAGCTCGTACCGCTATGACCAGGCGTGTAGGCGTAGGTGTCTGAGTCGTGCGGGCGACGGCGCTCGCCGTTGGCCTTGGTGCTGAGGTCCGGGCCGCGACCAATGTCACCGATGCCCATGGTGATGCCTCGTCCTCGCAATCGACGCGCGGTCTCCTGAATGTTCCAGATCACCTGAGGACGGGCAAAGACGTAGTTGTCGGTATCGGTGTGCGTGTAATATCCCGTTTGGTTCACCGCGCGGGCATACTGGCCCACGCGTGGGAGCCCAGTGTTGATCGAATTCGATCGAGCTGGACGGGGCTTGGCGCCCTCAACATCCCAGAAGCTCGAGTTCATCAGAGTCTGCGTACCGCTGATCTCTTTGCCAAGTGAGGCCGACTCGAGCTCGCGCCAGCGATCGGGACTGCGCATGCGGCTCATCAGACCAAAGTCCTCGCCGTTGATCTCGGCGGGCATCGTGTAGCGATCGGAGTTGAGCACCACCTGTTCGCCAGCGGCATTGGTTTGCAATACCGAACCTGAGAGTGTCGTGCCGGAAGGGTCCATGATGTAGCGCGGGCGCATCCACATGTCGTGCGATACGCGATCCAATGGCACGCCCGTGCCGTCGCCACGGTGGAGTTTGCCGCGACCCGCGAGCTGCGCGGCCGGAATGTCGCTCGATAAAAGACCCGAATCGAGCACCTGGTAGATGGCATCTTGATTGCCGTTCACCGGAACAAATTTTCCGCTTTTGTCTTTGACGAAGAAACGCATGTTGCGCATGCGGGCACCGAGGCCCATGTCCACGGGACCTGGGCCGAGATCTTGCGCGTAAACGCCCTCGAGGCGATCGCGACTCACAAAGGAGCCATCCGGGCGCCAAGCGTTGACCTTGCCCGTGAGCGGAACGAGCGACAGCTGCTGCCCTTTGGGAGGACGCGCGTAGCCCTTGACGTCGCTAGGAGATTTGCCTTTGGCGCGGTAGGTTTCGCGGCTCACGCAGTAGCAGGCATCGGCCTTCGCTTGGTTCTTGCTCGTGGGCCACACGCGCACCAGATAATCCGAAGTGCCGCAAACCGCTTCGCTGTGTTGAAGTTTGCTAGCGTCGAGTCCCCACTCCGCTGCGAGGTTCGTGCACTGGAGCACGGCCGAAGAGCTCATGCCGTCGATGATCTCGAGCACGGCGTTGTCGTGTTCGAATTCTTTTTTCGTGAGAGGGTCCTGCAAGTTGATGGCCTTGTCGAAAAAGGATCCGTGTCCCTCGACGAGAGGAATGTTTTTGTCGTAGCTGCTGTAAAGGGTGCTCGAACTGAGGATGCGCTCGCCACTGGCGCCCGAGCCTTCGTGACTTTGCGCGAAGCTTCCCTGTGGGCACAAAGCCCCTACGGCCAAGAAGCCCAACCATGGAACAAGCCGATACGCAGACATAAAGTCAGTGTAAGCGCCCCACTTCAATATAGGCCGTCAAAAATTCGCCAAAAGCGGGCACTCCCCTCAGCGGTCCTTTGCCCCGTCAACAAAACTTGATCTGAACTCCATCTACCCTGGCGTTAATTTCCATAAAATTTCCGCCTATGAAACACTCCATACATCCTTTCAAAATGCCATTCACCTTTTCAACTCTAAGCACCCTGCTCATTGTAGGCGCCTGCGCCTCCAAGCCTGAGGGCTACACCGCCCTAGGCCCGGGCACCGACATCGCCAGCGAAATGGACAAGACCGAAGCCTCACTGCGCGAAGCTCAGGGCGCAAGCTTGTCGCTGCTAGCGCCGAAGTCTTACAAAAAAGCCGACGAAGCTCTGCGCGAAGCCAAAGAAGACCGGGCGGACAACGAATCTAACGAAGAAATCCTAGAATCCATCGCTCTCTCCCAGGCCCATCTGCGCCAAGCCGCTAAGAGCGCTGAAGTTTCGCGTCCCGCACTCGCCACGGTGCTCGAAGCTCGCCAGACCGCAGTGGATGCCGAAGCCGACCGCGTGCTGGGCAAAAAGCTGCGGGACGCCGACGAAGACTTTAGGGAAATCGCCCTGGAAATCGAAGACGACGGCAATCTAGAAGACGCGCGTGAGGATGGTCCCAAGCTCGCCAAAAAATACGCCGAGCTGCGCACCGAATCCTTGGAGAAAGGCGGCCGCACGGCAGAAACCCGTGAGCTGCGACAAGAGAACCAAGAACTGCGTTCGGTGAACACCGCCAACCGCGAAACGCTCGTCGCTCAGGGTCAGCGTGATGATCGTCTCAAAGCCCTGCGTGAAAAGTTCACAAGCGAAGAGGCAGAAGTCATCATCAACGGCGAGAACGACGTTGTGATTCGCCTCAAGGGCCTCAAATTCCCTTCGAGCCGCGCGGACGTGCCCTCCACCTCGCTGCCGCTGCTCGCCAAGCTGAACGAAGCGCTCGCTGAATACCCGGCTGCCAAGGTGATCGTTGAAGGTCACACCGACTCGGTGGGCTCTGCTCAGGCAAACCAAGCGCTCTCACAAAAACGCGCTGAAGCCGTATCGAAATATCTCAGCGAATCGCAGAAGGCCGATGCCGTGCGCGAGATCGAAGCCCTCGGCAAAGGTCTCGAAGAGCCGATCCGCTCGAACACCACCTCCACCGGCCGTGCGCAAAACCGCCGCATCGACGTGGTCATCAAAGAATCCGCCCTTTAGGGAGGGTCCTCGTTTCCTAGGTCCGATCCCCGGGGAACAATCGTTTCGGATCAGGACGGAGGGATCACAAAAGCCCTGAGCACCGCGAGGTGCTCAGGGCTTTTGTTTGGATTCGAGAAACGGCTCGCGACTGTCGTCGTCTAGCGAACCTTCGGACGAAACTGCTGAACTTGCGTATCGCTGGCGTTCGGAGCGCGCTCGGGCGGCAGGGTCGCACGATCTTCAAGAGAGAAGAGGTAGTCGCGAACCTTTTGCATCTGCACCTTGGCGTCGTCGCCAAAGTAACCCGGAACCGCGATGCGGCCCTTCGAAGGATCCGCCTCGTCAACGAGCGGCCAGAGCGTGGGCATTGCCGTGCCTGGCATGATCGCTTGCGGATCTTCGAGCCACGTCGGCACCCAAGTGCCGCGCAGACGGTAGCGAATGTTCGCGAAGTGCGGCGCAGAGGTCGAAAGATCTCCGCCTGGAGGCACCACGCCGTGGCAAGTGAGACACGCGTGCTTGGCAACGATCTCACGCGCTTGGCGCATGTCGTCGGCACTGAGCGGACTATACATCGCACCCGTGTTGGGGTACGGAGCGCCGTCGTAAGCGGCGAAGTAGTGCACCACGGCTTCGATCTCACCGTCGTCGAGGTTGAATTGCGGCATGCGCACCTTCACCTTAGGACGGATCGCCACCACGGGGTTCGCCAGGTAAGCGCGGAACCAATCAGGCTGCAACTTGCCGCCTTCGGTGTTCAGGTTCGGAGGACCGGTTGTCGGATCGGACGAGTAGTGAGCCAGAATCTGGCCGCCTTCTTTTTGGATGGCGTGGCAACCGATACAGTTTTTCTCGCGCACGACTTTTTGGCCTGCAACGATGGCCTCGAGGCGACCGTCCACCGGACGGATGGCTTCTTTGTCGATGTTCACCTCTTCGTGACCAATCACGATGGCCGCTACCGCGGTGGCGGATTCGTGGCCGAGGTTGAAGTTCGGCATGCGCGTCTTGCCTTCGAAGTCTTTGGCTTTGCCCACGTCCCAAACACGAGGCGAACGAATCTTGGTGTAGATCCACTCTTCGCGAGCGACGTGCGAGATGTGAACGTTGCCGAAGTCAAACTTCGTCACGTCCTTGGAGCCTTCGTAGGTGAGCTCGGCACCGATCATCGGCGCGTTCTCAAAGCCCTCGATCGCATGGCAACCATAGCAGCCGTAGTGACCGATGAGACGCTCACCGAGATAAACTTTTTGATCTTGCAGCGACATCGAAGCGAGCTTCACACTCGCATCTTTGGGTGCCATGGTCTGTTCAAAGTAACCGATGACCATTTCGGAAACGCGTTTTTCGAGCTCTTCTTGCCCCACGCCCATTTCGGCGAGCGGCAGCGGAGCCACTTCAAACTTCTGATTGCGCTTGGAGAGCAGGTAGGCGGCGATGTCGACGATTTCCTGGTCGGAGAGCTTCATGCTCGGCATCGAGGTGCCTTCCCAATAGTGCTGGGGATTTTTGAGCCAAGCGTGGAGCCACTCGGGGCTCACTTTGGATCCCATTTGGTTCAGCTCGGGGCCGAACATCGGCACGCGCGGATCGCGATGACCGATGGCGTTCGCATCGGCGATGGGCTCACCCGGGAAATCGTCCACGGCGTGACAGCCGAGACAGCCCACGGTGCCCACGGTTTCTTTACCTTTGGTAGCATCACCCACAGCGCTGGAGGCGAGCTTCAGCGGCTCGTAAGGTTTGGCCTTGGCAAAGAGGAATTCGGTGATCGCGGTGACTTCCACCGCGCCGCGCTTCATCGACTCGGGATCCGAGTTGTTATGCTGTTTCCAGTACTGCGGCATGAGCGTCGAAGGACGGAAGAATTTCGGCTCCCAGATCCACTTCGTCACCCAATCTTTTTGCAGCTTGGAGGCGAGACGGCCCAGTGAAGGACCCACTTTTTTGCCCGAGAGCGCGAGGTCTTCGAAGTGCGAACCAGCGAACTTATGGCAACCCCAGCAGCCGAGCTTCTCGATGGTGCGCATGCCGGCGTTGAAGGTCGGCGCGCCGTCGAGATGGATTTCGTTGGCGTGACACTGGATACATTTGCCCTCGACCATCGCGAGCGGAATCATGTGCGTTTTGATGTGGTGCGAACGGTGATAGTGATACTTCTCTTCCCACTCCAGCTCCGTGGCTTCGTCTTTAGGCGAGTGCGCGGTGAGCGAGAAGTCCACCGACTGAGGCACGCCGCCGTGGCACACCGTACAGCCGATTTTTTCGGCCGGGTGCGGAGAGTCCGCGCCCACCATGAGGTCCACTTTGGGGTGCGTGCGGAAAGGCTGCGGCATGTCTTCGAAGCCTTTTTTGTCGGCGAAGGTATGGCACGTCATGCAACGATCCACGCGCGGCACTTTGTTAAAAAAGTAGTTGTCTTTGAGGTGCGGCAGCACCACCTGCTGGATCTTGATCGTGGGTGCCACGAAATCCACCAGCGGAGCGTTACGAACCATGTTCGCGATGTTCGACTCGTTCACGAAAATCGCCTTATTCAGGCGCTCGGCTTCGCTTGTCAGTTTGAAGTGCTCGTCTTCGAGTTTCTTTTGGTCGGCGAGGATGTCGTTCTTCTTGGCGCGCGCGGCGTTCAGGTCGCGCTCGGCCGCGTCGGCGTCACGCTTGAGCTGAGTGACCGTGGCGGTGAGCTCTTCGTATTGGGCTTTGAGTTTGCGCGCGTAGGGCTTTTGCTCGGCCACGGCGTGGTCGAGTTGGTAGAGCAAAGCGTCGAGCTTGCCTTTTTCGAACTGAAAGGTTTGGTTCTTTTTGTAATAAACCGCGTTCACCGACTTGATGCGGTCGTCGATCTCCGCGATCACTTCTTCGCGCTGTTTCTTGATCTCTTCGAGGCGTTTGTTCACTTCGTCGAGCTTCTTCTGGTCGGTATCCTTTTGCACTTTGGCGAGTTTCATTTGCGAAACCGTCGCGGTGATCAGGTGCGATTGACGCATGTAGGATTTCCACTCGCGATCGTAGTCTTCGATCACGGCCCAAATCACTACGATGAGAAGTGCCATCGCCGAAAAGGCGAAGTACTTCGACAGCGTCTTGGTGGAGTAAACGGTATCTTCGGTTTTATCAGCCATCTCTTCTCGTCGCCTCAGATGTTAAACAAGTATTCCGGAATGGAAACGATGTACTTAAGGTTAAAGCCCCAGCGCAGGTACATTTTGATGGGCAGGGACATCATGATGAGAAAGAGTGTGATGAAAATGTAAAAGCGCAAAAATCCCATCTTCTCGTAGAGCGCCTTGAGCTTGGTCGAGGCGAGGAGCGGAGGAATGAGGCCTAGGTACAAGATCACGATCACAAAACCCACAGCTTCGCGGATCAGGATGTTCGCAGGCAGCCCCGTGTTGAGGATCTTCACCCAGATGATCTCCGACAAGTTGATGTTGTTAAGTGCGACAACCTTGTGCGTATCCCAAGGTTCGAAGGGGCCGAAGAAGTTCCAACCCGGACCACGCATGAAGGTGCCCAGAAAGATCAGAGAGATCCAGAGCACGACGAAACCAAAACCCCAGAGCCAAATGGCGTAGAAACGCTCTTTGACAGTGTAGTAGCCGTTGCCCTTGGGGTTGACGTCAAAATAAGGCTGCGCCATGAGACCCATCACGATGAGACCTGGCAGCACCACGCCCGCGATCCAAGGATCATAATAAACAAGCATTTCCTGGAGACCCAGGAAGTACCAGGGAGCTTTGGCCACAGCGGGAGTGATACCGGCGTTGGCGGGGTCTTCGAGGGGCGCTTTGAGCAGCACCGACCAGCCGATGAGGAAGGCGGTGAAGAAAACACCGCAAATCAGTTCCGAGTACACGAGATCGGGCCAGGTGTAGACCTTCTGAGAGGATTCCTGTTTTTCAAGATTCGCTTCGCCCTTTTCGAGGTACTCGTCGTTGATCGAGCCGCGATAGAACGAGAGCCACATGAAGAAGCCCACGCCGTAACTCATGATCCAGATGGGCACGTTGTCAGGCTTGGTGGCTTCTTTAAAAAACGTCGGATCGGTGAGGGCAAAACCGAGAAAGGCGAAGGAGCCGACGAGCACGCCGAGGATGAACTTCGGGCGCGTCCAGACCTTGTGGTACTTCATGAGCGCCCACCAGAGGACGAGGAACGAGGTGAAGTAGATCACCGGGTTCGAGAGGAAGTTGATCAAATCTTTGATGAGTTGTACCACGTCGTCGTCTCCTACCTATCCGCTTAGAGCGGCCCCGAAATCCCACCGTCTTTGCGCACGCGCCAGAAGTGCAGTGCGATGAGGAGCGTCACCACGAAAGGGATCGCGATGCAGTGAAGCACGTAAAAGCGCAGCAGCGTGGCTTCGCCGATGAAACGGCCTGCGAGCAGACCGAACTTCGCGTCGTTACCGCTGTGCACGAGCGGCACATCGCCAATTTTGAGGAGCATGGTACCCGGGCCCTCGACACCACCAAAGGGAGTCGCGGCACCCATGTTCGCGCCCACCGTGATCGCCCAAATGGCGAGCTGGTCCCAGGGGAGCAGGTAACCTGTAAAGGAGAGGAGCATCGTGAGAACGAGAAGGATCACGCCCACGCCCCAGTTGAATTCACGCGGCGGCTTGTAGGAACCGGTCATGAAGACGCGGAACATGTGGAGCCACACGGTGATCACCATGGAGTGCGCACCCCAGCGGTGAATTTCGCGAAGGATGCCAAGGGGAACGTGCTCGCGCAGCGCGATGATGTCGTTGTAAGCGAACTCAAGCGTCGGGCGGTAGTAGAACATCAGCAAGATGCCGGTGACGGCTTCGATAAGGAAAAGGAAAAACGTGAGGCCACCCATGCACCAGGTGAAGGACATGCGCACGCCGGACTTGCGAGTCTTAACGGGGTGCAGGTGCAAAAAGACGTTCGTCAGGACGGCGAGCGATTTGTCGCGCGGGTTGTCGGGCAGCTTGTGCCGGATGATCGACGTCCAGATTTGCGTTTCTCGAATGTAATTCCACAAATTACGAAAAGGATTCATCTCTCTACAGTCCTCGTACGCCTTTTAGGCTTAAGCCTTCAAAATAAATTCCGAGTTGCCCCACTGGTCGGGGTAACGCACCGTTTTGGATTTGTCGATGGTCAGCTGGCCCGAGTCGTCTACCGAAACGGCAAAGCGTTCAAGCGGACGCGGAGCAGGACCTTCGAAGTTGAGACCGCTCACGCGGTAACCGCTACCGTGGCAAGGGCATTTGAATTTGAGTTCGTTAGGAAGCCAGTTCGGTGTGCAACCGAGGTGCGTGCAAACCGTGGAGAGCGCGTAGATGCCTTCGGCACCGCGCACGATCCACACCGACTGCGTGTCTTTGAATCGCTCATCCACACCAGGTGCGTATTCCGAAGGCTTGCCTGCGCGAAAACGCGAAGGTTTTTCGAAGAGAACGTTCGGAAAGAGGAAACGCCCGACAAGCGTAGCAAGACCACCGAGCACGACGGAGAACGTTAACCATCCCAGCCAAAACCAAGACAAAAATTCGCGCCGTGTTACGCCCTGATCACTGATGTTGTTTTTATTTGACTCAGCCATTTCCTTTGTCTCCACAACTAGCGCAGATTCGTGCCCATTTCACCACATCTTCAGTCGTTCCGCCATTTTGCCACATGGCGTTAGTCCTTAGATTTCAGAGCAGCTTTTGCTCCTTGTCGGATTTTCAAATCCGGGTGCTGGTCGGCGATCTCGACGACCTGTTTTTTGAGGGTTTCGTAGGTTGCCGCATTCATCGGAACCTTCTGCGCTAAGTTCAGAGCTTCTAGGTAGGTGTCTCGCTTGAGAACGAGTTGCGTTTCGCGCGCCTTGTCGGGCGAGCGCGACAAGTCGGCATGCAATTCCGCGACGAGATCGGCGAGCTGAGCCTGTGCGGATTCGAGGTCCACACCGAGGCGCAGAGCCGAGAACGCCGCGTTCCAGCGCACGTCGGCGGCCGGATCGCGAAGCAGCGACTCCAGCACCACGCTCTTGCGTGTCCAGGTTTCGGTATCGGGCTCGCCTTCTCCAGCAAAGCCCAAGCCGTAGGCAATCGCTTTGCGCAGCGAAGCGTCCGCGCGACCTTCCGCGAGGATCTTGGCGAAGGTGTCGAGCGTTGCGGGATCCTCGGGTGAACGACGTGCAAGACCAACAACCGCTTGCACCTGCGCACGCGACCACTCGGCATCGCGAGATGTGGCCAGAAAATCACGGAGCGCGTCGTGCGCGCGAACCGAATAGGAGTGGCCCAAAACGCCCAAGATGCCGGCGATGAGATCTACGTTCGGCTGTGCAGAAGCTTCTAGGGATTTGAGCTCTTGAGCGAGCACGGCGGTCTCTTCTTCGCTCGGCAAATAGGCGCGCGTTTTTTCGAGATTTTTTTGGCTATCAGCGTTCTGAAGTTTGGTGGCCCATTCGAGAGCGGCCATGCGGCGCACCTCGGCTTGGCCACGCATCACTTGGCTGTAGAGCTCAGTTCTCGGTAGGTCTTCAAACGCGAGGCGTCCAAAGATCCAGTAGATGCCAAAGAAAATCAAAAATAGCAGGCCGAGTACTGCGAAGGATTTGAGCACCATCGCACCGAAGGTTGTCGCCCCGGGCTTCGTTTTTTGAAACGAAGGTAGCGGCCCCGTATCACGCTCAGACATAGGGGCTACAGACTAGGGCGTGGTTGCATTTCCTTGCAAGTGCCTGAAATTCAAAATTTGCCGCAGACGCGAAGTGAGGAGTGATAAGGGTGGTTCCCTTTGAACGACGAATGACAAAGTATGCGGGAAATTTTGAATTTCCCGAAGGGCCAGAGAGAATTTTCCCGCAGGCGTTGTCGACTCTCGTCAACGTGGAACCACCACGCCGACTTCGAGTCTCCTCGCTGCGAATAAATTCTCTCACGGCAGGCACTTTCAAGGAAATGCAACCACGCCCTAAGCCTTAGGCAGCGGGTTGTCGTCGTCGAAGTTGAGGTAATCGTAGTACAGCTTGTCGCGATCGAATTTCGAGTATTCGAATTCGGGCGTGTGCACGAGGCACTCCGTAGGGCACACTTCAGTGCACAGGCCGCAGAAGCAGCAGAGCGCTTCGTCGATGCTGAATTTTAACAATTTCAACTTGAGCGGCTTGGAGCCGAACTCAGGGGGCGTTTTGGCGTCGAGATCTTCGTCGGCAGTTTTCTTGCGCGATGAAATGTCGATGCACTCAACAGGGCAGATCACCGCGCACTGGTTGCAGGCGATGCAACCTTCAACGTGGTTAAAAAGGCGGTTGCGCGAAATCAGCGGAATCGCATCTTTGACGTCGGGATACGAGATCGTGATCGGGCCGGCGCCGTAGTCGTAGCCCTTGGCGATCTTGCGCATGCCGAGGGTTTTCATCAGCGCGCGCATGGTGATGCTCATGCCTTTGTAAACCGTCACGGTGGTGTAATAAATGTTATAAAACCACTGACGAATCGGGCCGCGCGTTTGGTTCACGGAAGATTCTGTGGATGTTTGCGGAGCCAGGCTCATTATCGATCTACCTCACCTAATACAATATCAATACTACCGAGGAGTGCCACCACGTCAGCGAGCATCATGCCACTGCACATTTCGTCCATCGAAGAAATCGAAATGAACGAAGGCGACTTGGCCTTCACTCGATAAGGTTTTTTGGAGCCGTCGGCCACGATGTGATAGCCGAGCGCGCCACGTGGACATTCGGTGTCCATGTAAATTTCGCCCGTCGGTTTGACCGATTTGGCAACGCGGCCCATGTGACCATCGTCAGCGAGCTGCGCGACGGCCTGTTCGATGATCTTGATGGACTCGAACATTTCCTTCACGCGTACGAAGTAGCGGTTCCAGCAGTCGCCCACAGTACCCATTTCGGCTTTGCCATAGCAAATGTCGAATTCGTACTTTTCGTAGCCGCTGTAGGGAGCTGCGCGACGCAAATCCCACGCGATGCCCGAACCGCGAAGGTTGGGACCCGAAAATCCATAGGAGATGGCTTTGTCGAGCGGAATGATACCGACGTTCGCCGTGCGGTGAACGAAGATGTTGTTGCCCGTGAGCAGCTCGTCGATTTCTTGGAGCTGGGGCACGAAATATTTGCAGAAGTCTTTGATCTGGTCGATGACACCGGGGCTGAGATCGCGCGCGACGCCACCGGGACGCACATAGTTATAAAGCAAACGAGCGCCGCAGATCTCTTCGAACATGCGCAGGATCTTTTCGCGGTCGCGGAAAGCGTAGAGAAAGGGCGTGAAGCCGCCAAGGTCGAGCGCGTAGGTGCCGAGCGCCAAGAGGTGTGAGGCAATGCGGTTGAGCTCGGCCACGATGACCCGAATGCCCTGAGCGCGCACCGGAATTTCAGCGGCAAGAAGCTTTTCGACAGCCAGGCAGAAGCCCAGCTCCATGTTCATGGCGCCAAGGTAGTCCATGCGGTCTGCAAAGGGGAGTACCTGCAGGTATTCGCGATTCTCCGAATGCTTTTCGAAGCAGCGGTGCAGGTAGCCGATGTCGGGATAGGTGGCTTTGATAACTTCGCCATCGCTCACGATTTCCAGGCGCAGTACCCCGTGAGTTGAGGGGTGCTGCGGACCCATGTTGATGGTCATGTCCTGGGTCTGGAAGTGGTCGTCTTTGTAGGTGACTTGATTCTCGGTCGACATCGATACCTAAACCTTCTCTGTTAGAGCGGAACTTTCATTCCGTTGTATTCTTCGGGGAATTCGTAATCACGGCGCAAGGGGTGACCTTTCCAATCGGGCGGGAGCAAGATGCGCTCGTGGTTGGGGTGACCTTCGAAGGTCACACCAACCATGTCGTAGCACTCGCGTTCGTACCAGTTGGCCGAACGATAGATGCCGGCGATCGAAGCGATCTTGGGCGCGTTGCGATCGAGCTTGGCCTTGAGCATGATCTGAGTTTTGTGCGCGAAGGAGTCCACCACATAGACAAGTTCCACGCGTGGCTCTTGGGGCTCACCGGCTTCGTTCTTGTCGAGGTAATCGACAGCCGAAACCACGGCGAGGCCGATGCCGCGAATCTTGTCGTTGTCGCGCAAGAATTTGAAAATCGCGAGGGTGTCGGCGGGGTTGAAGAGGATATAGGGCGATCCGGCATGGGCCTTTTCAACCGAGAGCACAGAGCCTGAGCCAACGCCCGACTTGAGGGCGGCAGCCACGTCATCGATCACAAGCGGTGTGGCCGTGTCGATGCTGATGGTGTCGAGATTCTTGATCCCGTGCGGAGGGACGGGTTCGGTAGAAAAGGTAATTTTTAACGACGTGGAGCCCGATTGCGACATCTCTTTAATCCATTGTTCCTTTGTATACAGATTTAGTGGCAATTGTGCGGATTCACAAGCAAGGAAGCCAGAGCGCGCCTCATTCCCTGCAGCGGGCCGGGGAATATGTTGCCGTGCACCATATTCCTCTGCGGCTCTTGAGAGTCGCTCTCAAATGTGGATCTTTGAAAGGTTCACATGACTAGTCTCTGGCTCGTTCTCAAAAAGTCTTATCTCGTGGGCTGGGTCACCCTGACCACGTTCTACGGATTTCTCGCCGTGTACTTCAATTTGTGGACCAAGCCGCGCGAAATCGCCGACGCCGCCAACCGCGGACTCACGATGTGGTGGGGCAAGCGCTTGATGAACGGCCTTGGAGTGCAGATCACCACACAAGGTGCGCCAATATCAAAAGAAGCCACGCTCTTTGTGGGCAATCACATGAGCTACATCGACATTCCGGTTTTCTATACCTTGCGCAACGCCACCTTCGTGGCCAAAAAAGAAGTCGCCAGCTGGCCCATCTTTGGCCCGGCAACAAGCTCGGTGGGCACCATTTTCGTAGAGCGCGAATCCATCAAATCGCGCGTGGCCACCACCGATGCCATGCGGGCGGCGATCTTGGATCGAAAGCAGAGCATCGTGATCTTTCCCGAAGGCACCTCCTCCGTGGCCGGCAAAACCTGGCGCGCGGGCGCGCTGCGCATGGCCGCCGATGCGGACCTGGTTGTGCAACCCTTTGTGATTTACTACCGCCCCACCCGCATCGCCTCGTATATCGACGACGACAACTTTGTGAAACATCTATGGCAGTGGGTCGCGAGCCACCGCATCGAAGCGACGATCCACTTTTTCGAACCGCGCAAAGTTACCGACGCGCACGAGTCGACGCGCGAAATTCAAGAGCTCGTGCAGAGCAAATGGCGCGAGATCGACGCGCGCAACTAAAGGAGAGACCCGCCTTTTACATTCGGGCACGCGTTATTTTTTTGAAGTTCCCGCGCTCCCTATGCTAACCACAGGCGCATGCTCGTGAACGACATCGACGTTTCGCTCCTCAAGCACAAACTCGTGCCCTCGGAACTGCGCACCAAAACGCGCCCCGAATGGAGCACGGTTGCGCTGCAAAACTTCAAAGCCTTTTTGCAGGACCACGCCGCCTGCGAGCGCAAAGCCGCCGCCTCGGCCATGAGCCTCATCGCCAAATTCCCCCACCGCATCACCCTCGTCGACACGCTCGGCAAGCTCGCTCAAGAAGAACTCGAGCATTTTCAGCAAGTCTTTTTGCTGCTGCGCGATCGCGGATGGGATTTGGGCACGCCGCCCAAGGATCACTACGTGAACCTTCTGCGCAAAGAAGTGCGCCACGCTCCCGACGAGCATTTCATGGACATGCTACTGATCTCAGGACTTATCGAAGCGCGCAGCTGCGAGCGTTTTGAGCTGATGGCCACCGCTCTGGAAACTCGCGAGCCCGAGCTCGCCGCCTTTTACGACCAACTGGCGCGCGTCGAAGCGCGCCACAACATTTTGTTTGTTCGCCTTGCTCACGGTTATCTCAATGGCGACGCGGTGGACGCACGGCTCGACGAGCTGCTCGATATCGAAGCAAAGATCGTAGATTCGCTGCCCGCAAACGGTCTCGTGCATTAGACCGCGCCCAACTTGACTCGCCCCTTTGAGTCGATTGGTTTGGGTTGCCGATGATTCGCCTCCACCACACTCTAAACATCCTTGTGATCTCCGGATACGCGCTGTTTTCGGTCCCTTTGCTACACGCCGAAAGCGAAAACCCCTGCAAACGAATTGTCGACGACGCCGGCGCACCCGCCGCTCAAGCCTACGACGCCACCCTACTCGGCGAAGGGGCCATTGTGGTGGTCAAAGAAAATTCTCGCACCCCCGAGACGATGCGCACGCTGATCTCCACGCTTCCCGAAAAGGGCATGGTGGTTTATCTCGGCGAGATGCTCATCGACAAAGTCTTTACGGTGCCCCCGGGCGGCAAACTCACCATGATTCGCGGCCCCCACAAGCTCGACGGGCGCATCAACGTCGTGCGCGTACGCTCCGAGGATCTCGACCTCGAAGGTTATGTTTACGTGAGCGAATTCAAAAGCCGCATCACCATCGAAACGCCCGTCGCCATAGCCCCCAAAGCGGCCAAAGCGCCCAAACCCAAATTTCCTAAGTTAGATTACGAGGGCTATGGCCCCAGCGGCGAAACGCCGCGCGTGGGCGACCTTGTATGGATGTGGACGCACACGCGCCTGATGTCCCTCTCGAATGTCGGCCGCATCACCGAGCTTACGGGCGAGCGATCGCAAATGGTGTGGGTGGAAACCCTCGATGGCCAAAAAAAATGGGACAACCACGACCGGATCTTCCTTCTCCCCCCCGACACGCTCAAAACCACCGTGGAGCACTACGGTGCCAACCGAGTGAACGTCGATTGGTTAGAGGGCATCTGACGCACGCAACGCACTAGAGTTCAAGCCGAGTCGCGCAAAGAGCGCCGCGTCTGTGCTCGCGTCGGGATTGGCGGCGGTCAAAAGCGTTTCGCCGAGAAATACCGAATTGGCTCCGGCAAAAAAGCACAAAGCTTGAAACTCATCGGACATCTGCTCGCGACCCGCAGCGAGACGAATCCAGCTCCCCGGCAACATGATGCGGGTGAGTGCCACGAGCCGCACAAAATCGAGGGGATCAACGCGCGCGGCCGACTCAAGCGGCGTGCCCGCGATGGGGATTAACATGTTGAGCGGCACCGAATCGGGCGGCGTGGAGAGCTCCGAGAGCCGCACGATCATCTGCACTCGATCTTCGTAAGTTTCTCCCAAACCGAGAATGCCGCCGCAGCACACGTTGATGCCCGCATCGGCGACCACGCCCAGCGTTTGGATACGATCTTCGAAAGTGCGTGTGGTGATGATCTTTTCGTAAAAGGATTCCGAGGTGTCGAGGTTGTGGTTGTAGTAATCCAGGCCCGCGGCCTTGAGCTGCTCGGCCTGTGGGGCTTCGAGCATGCCGAGCGTCGCGCAGGTCTCGAGTCCGAGCGCCTTGACACCTTCAATCATGCGACAAACCTTTTCGAGATCGCCCGCACGTGGACGGCGCCAAGCCGCGCCCATGCAAAAACGAGTGGCCCCTTCGGCCTTGGCCACAGCGGCCGCCTCGAGCACCTTTTCCATTTCGGCGAGCGGCGAAGAAGCCACCCCGCTTTGGTAGTGCGCGGACTGGGGACAATACGAACAATCTTCGGGGCAACCGCCCGTCTTGACACTCATCAGCGAGCTGAGCTGGACCTGATTGGGATCAAAGTGCTCGCGGTGCACCGAATGGGCGCGAAAAAGAAGGTCATTCAGGGGACTACGGTAGAGCGTTAACGCCTCGTTGAAATTCATGCCGGCCGAACTTACAACTTCACCAAAGAACTTGGCACTCTTTTTTGCATGGGGGGCGAAACTTCTTTAAGAAAACTTTGCGCGACATCGCTTGCGACCCCCGGAGCGCAGGCGTAAGTTGCCTTCTATGAGACTTCAACTTCTTGCCCTCACGATGCTCTTCGCTGCTTGCTCGAGCCGCAATCAAGCTCCCTACCAGGATTCTCAGCCCGTGGAAGCGGCCTTCACCACACTGCTGCCCATGAACTACGTTTTTCCGCAGATGCCCACCACCGTGGGTGTGCTGCAGGCGGGCGGCAAGATCGTGCCCCACCCCAAAGTGAAAAACTACGCCGTGCGCTTTGAACGCGGCACCTGGAAAATTCGCGGAAAGCACTTGGTACTGAATTACCAAACCTTCAACGCCTACGGCTGCGAAGTGCAACCTTGCTCGAACGTGTCCAAAGAGCAAACGATCGAGCTCGAACTCGGTGCTAAGGGCGAGGTCAAAGGCCTACGCACCTTCAACGAATCCAAAGTGGGTTTTGATCAGCTCTACTACAACGAGAGCGTCGTCAAAGACGCGCCTGGAGTCTTCTAAGCCGCGCTCCGAAGGTACGGAGCAGCGAGTCTTGTTGCAGCGCACTCGATGCCGCTACCACCAAGATGCGGCGCTCTTCCTTAAAAACTCTTTGAAAGAAGCCAGCCGCTTGGCCGTGCGGAGAAAATCCTCTATCCCTGTAACAAGCCTTAGACCAGACTTGAAATGGTACTGAGGGGGTGGGATTCAAAATCAATCAATGTTCGTGTTCTGGGAGGGACCAACACATGCAAACTCAATCGAGTGTCGCAAAACTGTATGCAAAAACTACCAATTTGAGCCGCGGCCTTTGGCGTCGCCACAAGATTCACGCGGCGGCGGCCCTGCTCACGGCCGGCAGCGTGGTGAGCGCTCGTGCCGAAGGCGCCATCGACCAAAAGTATCTCGAAATTGGCTCGGTCAAAATCGAAACTCGCGACATCAACATGGGCAACGTTTGCGTTGACTGCAAAGTCAGCGAGTACACCATCAAAGAATGGAACCAGCAGCAAGATCTCATCGCCAAGCGCCGCGTTCAAACCCGCCGCGACTTCGGTATGCTGAGCGAAGAGGGTGCGGGCAGCATCACTTTTGATCAAATCATCAACTACGGTACCAAGCTGTGGAAACTCATCGAAGCGGGCAAACCAGTATCGAATTTTGCCGACGCCATGGCCAACGCTCTGCCTCAGAGTGCCGAGAACGGCAACTGGATGGCTCTCGAGAACTGGCAATCGCCCAAGGGCCGCATTTACACCGCCACCTACAAGAACCTCTACGGCGCCGAAGTTGTGCGCTTTGAATATCGCATCCTCTTTACCCCAGGGGGCTCCTACGAAGGCAAGGGCCTCTACCTCTCCAACGTCAACGTGCAGGCGCAAAACCTCTCGGTGTCTTGGGGTTACAACGTAGACGCCAAGGCGAAGGTCGTGAATGTCATCAACACGGGCTCCAAAGCCAGCCCCGTGGCCGGCATGGAAGTGCTCGTCGACTGGCGCGTCAAAACCGTCCTGAAGGACATGCGCTCCACGACCTCGTTCTTTATGAAGGGCGACGGCAGCTTTGTGGACCTGAACGGCGAATAGAAGCCCGTTAGATCAAAAGACTGGCGACAATCGTCGTTGACGGACGGTGGGGCCCAAATCTAAACTTAACGCATGTCGACATTGCGTCAGGTCTTAGCCGGGTCCCTCACCGTTCTCGCGATTTTGAGCACCCCGCGGGCCGAGGCAGGCATCTGCAATTACGTGATCGACGCGCTCAGCGGGGGTCGCATCTCGAGCGCAGCCTTCGAATCGGCGCGCTTTAGCCTCTCGGTAGCCTTCGACCCCAAAGCCAGCGAGAGCACCCGGCAGCTGCACCGGAATCGCCTGCTCGAAGTGAAAGATCCCGCGACGCTCCGACTGGTCGGCGACGTGATGATGGAAAAATTTCTGAAGCCCATGGGCCGTGGTGAGGCTGACCATTCCGTCGATACGCTGATCTGGGCGAGCCAGCTTTACCCTAGGGCTCTCGCCATCTCGGTTCGTAATGCCGAAGATTTTGCGCGCTACCCCAACCTCAAGCCTTACCGCGACAGCCTCGAAGCCGTTGCGATCCTCGCGCCGGGCCTTCTCACAATGGGGGCCATGCGGACCAACGGCCCCTTCTCACGCGAAAACCTATTGAGCTCCGCCAACGGTACCCCGATGGATGTGGTAGGGGCCCTGGTGCCAGCCTTCGGCACCACCATCAAGTCCGAAAACTCCGTCGAAGTCGTCACCGCGGTGGAGACCATCGCGGACTTCGTACGCCACGAAGGCCTCGCGCGCGACCGACCCGAAGTGCGCACCATGGCCCTCGAAGCGCTCAAAATCACTTCCGAAAAACTGGAACAGCTCTACACTCCCGATTACGTCATGCGCCGCGTACTGGCGATACAGGCGCAGGCCATCCGAGAAGGCGTGTCTTACGATACGGTCAAAGGCTACGAAGAAGAAAACCACCGCACCGCCGCGGCCCTACAGAGCATTCGTCAGCTCTTCGGTGTGGGGCAAAAGCTTTCGGACACGGACGTGGTGACACGCCTCGAAGCCGAGTTGAAAAACGCCGAGCGCCGTGACCGCGACAAGGTCAAACGCAATCTCGGCTTCGCCAAGTCCGACTCGCCGGTACTGAAGGAGCTCGCCAAGACCTTCCTTATGACGATCGACGACCTCAATGCCCCAATCTCCGAAGAACCCTAATTTTAAAAATTCACTTCGCGGGCCTGACAGGTGAGCGCGTCCGTTTGGTTCAGCACTTCGGTCACGAGCGGCAGCTTGCGAAAACCACCTTTGAAGCCCGAAAGCAGCACCGTGCGGAACTCCACCACTTCACCCATGCGATTGAGCAGCACATTGGGCACCAGCACGGCGTAGGTCGTGTCGGGAGCGTCAGCGAGATCTTTGCGCTGAATCACGGCCGCCACCAGATTGCCCACAGCCGTCTCGTCGCTCGAAAGCGTGAGCTTGGCGCGCGCTTCGTCGACGGGCACGAGCGATTCCTCGCCAACCTTGAGACTGAAGGTAGGCTGGCCGGTGAACGACGAGCTCGTGTACTTGAGCTGTATCGCCTCGCCCTTGGCGTTCTGTCCGACGCAGTCAAAGACATTCGCCTCGGAAGCGCGAGCGTGGCCCGCGGCGCCGAGGGCGCCAACCAAAGTTAATAAAGTAGAAATTCGTTTCATGTGGGAACCTCCTCTAAAGTGGGCTCGCCGTGACCGTCATCGCGGTGATCGTGCGAGCGAACGTACTTGTTGAACAAACGGTAGAACCAAACCTGAAAGCGGTCGATGTACTCGTAGGCCGCCGGAATCACGTACAAGGTCAAGATTGTCGACGAGATCGTGCCACCGATGACGACAATGCCGAGGCTCGTGCGCTGGCGCGAGGCCTCGTTGAGACCGATCGCGACGGGGAGCATGCCCGCGGCCATCGCAAAACTTGTCATCAAAATCGGACGCAGACGCGTGCGCCCGGCCACAATAAGTGCGCGGGTGCGGTCCAGGCCCTCGCGCATCTTAAGCTCGGTGTAGTCGACGAGCAAAATGGAGTTCTTAGTGGCCATGCCCATCAGCATCACGCAGCCGATCATGGAGAACAAGTTCAGCGATTGCTGAGTGACAAAGAGCGCCACGAAGGCGCCGCACGCGGCAAGCGGAATGACGAGCATGATGGTGAACGGCGTGATGAAAGACTCGTAGAGACTTGCGAGCACGAGATAGATAAAGAGAATCCCGAGTCCCAGCGACACGGCGATGTTCGTGATCAGTTCCTTAAAGCGCTCAGCCTGCCCCACAAAGGTGAAACCCATGCCTTCGGGCGGCGGCAGCTCTTCGCTGATGATCTTCGAGATGTCCTGCATCGCACCGCCCAGGCCCGGCCCACCGGGAGCGATGTCAGCCGATATCTGCACGTAGCGCGAGCGGTTCTCGCGCAGAATGTTTGCCGGCTGGACGGCGTCTTGGAGCTTGGCGACCATGCCGAGCGGAATCGATTGCCCATAGGTGTTGGGCACACGTACCCGTGCAAAGTTGTCGACCAGATCGCGCTGTTCGGGCTCCATGCGCACGCGGATGTCGTAGTCGCGACCGTTCTCGCGGTAGACTCCGGCGAGCGAGCCTTCGATCTGCGTGCGCAGTTCCATACCGATTCCCGTAGGAGTCACTCCGGCAGCAAGCGCGGCGGGGGTGTTGATCTCTACACGCTTTTCGGGTTTGCCCTGGCGAAAGCTTGTGTCCACGTCGAGCAGCGCCGGATGACCCTTGATACGCGCGAGCACTTTGTCGGAATAGTCTTTGAGCTGCACAAGATCCGTTCCCGTGATGTTCATATTGAACATGCGCTGGTTCGAGCCCGAAGCGTCCACATCGCCCACCTTGACGGCAAACTTGTTGTAGTCCTTGAGCTGCTGGCGCACGAGCTCTTTCATCTCGCTCGTGTTCTTGTCGCGCTCTTTGACGTTTTTCAGCATCACAAAGATGCTGCCGGGATTGGCGGAGCCCTCGTCGTCACCTGCGGTGACCACGGTGTAAGCGACTTCGTTATTTTTGCGAACGACCGCGTCGATTTCTTTGGCCACCTCATCGGTTGCCTGAAGACTGGAGCCGAGCGGCAAGTCAAAGGAGACGGTGAACTCGCCGTTGTCCTGCGCGGGAATGAACGTCGCAGGGATATACTTGATCAGATAGAGCGAGGCGAAAAAAATCATCGCACCCACAAGAAGGGTTTTGAAAGGGTGATAGACACAAACCGTGAGGGTTTTTTCGTACCAAACTTCGAGCCTGGTTTGAAACGCGTCGAACCACTTGAGCGCCGCTTCGTTGGCGCGCATGAACCAGTTTTTGGCCGCCACTTTGTGCGTGGGGCCTGCGAAGTAAGCCGAGAGCATGGGCGCGATAGTGAGCGCGTCGAAAAGGCTCACCGCCATGGCAAAGCACACCGTAAAGCCAAATTGCTTAAAGTATTGCCCCGTGATGCCGTCGAGATTGCCGATGGGCCCGAAGACTGCGAGCACCGTAAGTGTGGTCGCGATCACCGCGAGGGTCACTTCGTTGGTGCCCTCGAGCGCGGCCCGCATGGCGTTCATGCCGTCCTCGATTTTGCGATAGATGTTCTCGCGCACCACGATCGCGTCGTCCACCAGCAGGCCCACCACGAGTGAGAGCGCGAGAAGCGACATGATGTTGATCGAAAAGCCAAAGGCCTTCATAAAAATGAAGGCCCCGAGGAGCGAGTTCGGTAGCGCAAAACTTGTGATGATCGTCGAACGAAAGGATCCCAAAAAGAAATAAACCACGATCACCGTAAGAATGATGCCGATGGTGATCGATTCGTAAACGTCAAAGACGTTGGCGCGAATGAGACGGCTGCGGTCGTTGACAAGTTTCATGGTGGGCGCGCCTGGCTTGGTGGCGAGCGAGGCGTTGATGCGCTCCATGCGCGCCTTGACATCGTCGGCGACGCGTACGGTGTTGGCGCCGCTCTGTCGGTAGATTTGAAAAAGGATCGCCTTTTCGCCGTTGATATAGGTTCTAGAGGTTTCGTCTTCTAGCGAGTCCTCAACGCGGCCCATGGAGCCGATGGTCATGGCGTTGCCGCCCATGATGGCCTTCACGATGGTGTTCTCGATGTCGGAGATCTTGGGATAGGTGGCGGCCGTGCGGTAGGTACGCTCACTCGTGGCAGAGTCGGTTTTGCCCGAGGGGATGTTGCGCCCTGAATCCTTGAGCGACTTGGCGACTTCGGTGGCCGAGGTTTCACGCGCAGAGACCGCGCTTCGATCGAGGTACACGTGAATCTCGCGCTCGCGTCCGCCGAGAATCTTCACCTCACCCACTTGGTAGACCTGTTCGAATTGCGGCTTGATAACGTCGTCGGCGAGGTCGAAGAGCTTGCCATCGGGAAGGTCCGCGCTGAGTGCGATGGCCATGATGGGCGCGTCCGAGGGACTCACCGTGCGGATGATGGATTTTTCCAGATCCTCGGGCAGATCGTTTTGCACGTTGTCGACCTTGGCACGGATCTGCTGCTCAGCGTACTTGATGTCGACGTTCTGACGAAACTCGGCGATCACAACGCTGTAGCCTTCGCGGTTTTCAGAGCGGATCTTGTCGATGCCCGAGATCGAAGAGATTTCTTCTTCGATAACTTTGGAGACTTCCGTTTCGACCTCTTCGGGGCCGGAGCCCGGATAGGGCGTGGCGATGACCACCGTGGGGATCGTCACATCGGGAAACAAATCCAGCGGGAGTTTTTTGAGCGAGAGGTAGCCCATCACCAGCATCAAAATCACGATACAAGAGATGAAGATCGGACGTTTGACGGACAATTCAGCCGGCGACATGGACAGGTCCCTCCCGAAGAAATTTCTACGATAGGAGCTCCTTTCAGAAAAGCGCTAAATGCGGCCATGACGCGAGCGTGTTAAGCCGCGCGGGGCGAAGGGACGCCTCCGCAGAACTTGACTGCAGCGTCCGAAGCCGCCAAAAGATTGCGGATGAAGTTTCTTGCTCTGATTTCCATAGCCTGGATCACCAGCTGCGCTAGCCGCCCTGCCCCACAACAACTCTCCTGGATCGGCGAGCAGTCCTTTGACCAGTCCGTCTTTGTCGACGGTACGCAGATGGGCGGGCTTTCGGGCCTGCACTACGACGAGCGCACGCAGCGCCTCGTGGCCGTCTCAGACGATCCGGGCATGGAAACCTCGCGCGGCCCAGGCCGCTGGTATCAATTCAAAGTGGATTTTAAAAATGGCTTTCGCGTGAGCCCTGAACGTGTGGTGCGTCTCTCGGGCATTCGCGTCGGCGCTACGGACCTCGAATCCATTGCTCCGGCCGAAAACGGCTGGCTCATCAGCATGGAGTCGGAGACCGACAAAATGAATCGATTCAAAAAGGGCGACCGCAAAGCGATCTCGCGCCCGCGTCTGCTGCGCACCACGACGCGCGGCCATGTGACACGTGAATTTTTGCTGCCCCCGCGCTTTCAGCCGAATGCGCAGGGCGAGCACGGCGTGGTGCTGAATGCCGGCATTGAAGGCCTTGTCGCCGTCTCGGACCACCACGCGGGTGCTCAGTGGGCCATGGTCAGCGAAGTGCCGCTGCAGCAAGACCAAGCCAAGTTCCCCCTAGCCTCGCGATTGACTTTGTTTTCGCTGAGCCAAGAAGGGTGGACCGACCGCGCCGAATACGTCTACGAGTTTAGCCCGCTACCCAAAAATATCGGTTTCGAGGCCCCGGTCATCGACCGAGGCGTCTCCGACCTGCTCTACCGCGGCGAAGGAAAGTTCTGGGTGCTGGAGCGCAGCTTCTTTTTTAACAAAGAGCAAAACCGCACCCGCAATCTTATTGAAATTTACGAAGTCGACGTGAGCCATGCCCCAAACACCGAAGGTGCCGACACGCTCAAGAAAGTTTCTCCGCTCAAGAAAAAGCTCATCGCCAACCTCGATGACTTTATCGAATCCATGCCTGTGCCGGCGACACAGGTAGGCCACATCCTAGACAACGTCGAAGGACTCACCCTCGGTCCTCAGGTAGACGGTCACGAAACGCTGATCCTTGTGACGGACGACAACTTCGGCAAAACCCAACGCACGGCATTTCGCGCCTTCAAGATCCTTCGCCGGGACTAAATAAGCGTTGTTAACCGCCATGGGATGCAGAATCTCTGCAACGGTCAAAGGATTGACCCAGGCGCCACTCCGCATGCTCTAGAAAAGTCCTTTAGCATAAAGTTATGAAAACCTACCGTTTGGCTTGGCTCCTGACGATCCCCCTCGCCTCGTCCGCCCACGCGATCTCTTTGGCGAAGATCACAGCGTTCTGCCTCGAAAAAATTGGGCTCGTTGGCAAGGCCGGCCTCGTAGAGCCCCGAGTTTCAGCGAGCTCTCTGCATTTGCCCGAAGGTTTTGCGGTGCTGCCCAAAACCTCGAGCGGAGTGCCCCACCCCACCATCGAGGGCGGAACGGTGTACCGACTGACCCCAAGCGAAGTCGACAAACTCACCCCCGGCACGAAACTCGTGAATTCCGTCACGGGACGTGAGCTCATCCTTGGCATCGACCCCATGAACTTCTCCCGCATCGACGGCGAAGGCCGCAGTCAATACGGACTCTCGACAACGACCGAAGCGCAGGACCTGATCGGCGCACGCCGTGTGATGCGTCTTCACCACAATGGACGCCCCGGTGAAGGTGGCCTCGTGAAGAACCAGCTCCACGACTACAGTCGCCTCCAAGGTCTCAGCGACGAAGCGAAGTACCATTACGACCTTTTGCACAACCACTCCGCATCGGACGCCGCCTATACCACGAAGCTGGAAGGCCTACCGGGACAACTTAACATCCCTTTGAGCTCGGGCCCTGTACGTAGCGGCGATGTCTTTGTAAAGAACGCGAGCACTCCTGCCTACCGCCGTGCACTCCACGCTTTCGCCACCGCCAATGGCATCGAAGTCTATTATCAAAACATCCACACCTTCGCGAAATTCCCAACAGAAAGCGAAGACCAGATCCGCTCGAATTTCATGTACCTGAAACTCAAATCCCCCGATGAGATCGCAAAATTCTTGCGTTACCAAGTTGAGATCGCCGGCGGCGAGGAAAAACTCCTCGACGGCCAACAGCGCACTGGACGCATGTACATGCAAGAAAACTAAACAGACCCCCGAAAATGCCTTTATGATGGAGGTATGAAAAGGCACGCTTGGCTTTGGTTGCTGTCCCTCCCCCTCGCCTCGTCCGCCTACGCTGTTGATTGGGCGAAACTCCGAGCCGCCTGCCTCGCCAAGATCAGCCTCGCCGCCAAAGCCCTCACGACAGCGCGAGACCCGAGTGGAGTTCCGAGTGAAAGCCCTATACAGGGGCTCAGCGCAGAGGCCAAGCGCCACTACCATCTTTTGCTCGAAAGGGCCCCGGCGGAGACGTCCTCGCGGGTGAAACTGAAAGGCTTAACTGGGGATTTGGTGATCGCACCCCCGGAAGATCCTCGGCTCCGCGCCGAAGTTTTTGTGTCCAATTTGAGTGACCCCGCATACCGCCGGGCCATCCAGGCCTTCGCCACCGCCAACCATCTGCCCATCTTCTACCGGCACGTCTTCAGCTACGTAAAATCCTTGCGAGAGGATCCCAGCGAATCCCGACACAACCTGCTCTACATCGAGCTGGAATCCCCGGCCGACGTGGCCAAATTCTTAAAGTTCCAAGTCGAGCACTTAAGCAGCAAAGAAACGCCTCCCCCAACCCCATAAGGTGCCAGGTATAAGTGCCGGGTATAGGTTCCAGGAACCACCCGAGCGCAGGAACCACCAACCTCGCGGGGTAGATCCCCCGAACGAGGCGTCGTCAGGCAGACGTGCTAGCCTTTGGCGTTAGACGCATCAGCAGGGAAATCGTCCACCGCCATCGCATCGTTGACCATCGTCACCGTCTCAGCCATGACATTGAACTCCGCCTGGTCGATGACCTTGGCTTCGAGCGCGTTCTTGTAGAGCACGGTTGCGGGAGCTTTTTTGAGCTCGCCCTTCTTCACAGCTTTGCGCACCTTGCGCGCAATGGCATCGCTCTTAACGGTGAGGTCCATCGCCTTCTCGAGGCGGGCAAACTGCTCGCTCGAGGCATCGGTGGGCGCGTAGATGCCTTCGGTGTGGCGCAGACGCTGTTCGCTGGGCACGGACATGCGTTTGGCGATTTTCACTTCAGCGAAATCCGACGGCGGGTAGCCAAAAGAGTTCACGCGGCCCCAAGCGGCAATCGGGCCCTTAAAGAGCCAACCCACGAGCGGCGCATCGAAGTTCGAATACAAACCATCAAAAGCCATTTGGATATTGTTAAAGCAAGTGTCGAGCGACCAGCGCACGAAGGGATAATCTTCTTTGCGGAAGCCCTCTTGCTCGTAACGCTTGAGCGTGGCGGTGGCGAGGTACATGTTCGACAAGACGTCAGCAAAACGACCGGTGAGCTTGCCTTTGACTTTGAGCTGACCGCCAAGCGCGCCCATGGCGACGTCCGTCAGGAAGGCGAAGGAAGCCGAAGCCCAAGCGAGTTTTTGGTAGTAGCGAGCCACGCCGTGCATGCGATAGGGCACAATCAGCCATCCGCGAGTGAGCGTTAACAGAAGTGCGCGCACGGTGTTGCGGAAGACGTGACCTAAGTGACCGAAGAAAGCTTTGTCGAATGCGGGAACGTTGTTCGCTTCCACAGCGTCGACTTCTTTGACCGCGTAGGGGTGAGCGCGCAGTGCGCCCTGACCAAAGACAATCAGCGTACGTGTGAGAATGTTCGCGCCTTCCACGGTGACCGAAATCGGCGTGGCAATGTACATGTGCGCGAGCAAGTTGCGAGGCCCCTTAGAAATGGCCGCGCCGCCAAGGATGTCCATGGCGTCGTTCATCGTGCGGCGACCGATTTCGGTGAAGTTGTATTTGCACATCGCCGTCACAACGGGCGGCTTGATGTGATTGTCGATCGCGCCCAACGTATAGAGACGCGCGGCTTCGAGCATGTAGGTGTAACCACCGATGCGCGCCAGAGGTTCCTGAATGCCTTCGAAGTTGGAGATCGAAAGACCGAACTGCTTGCGGACTTTGGCGTGCGCGGAGGCCACGCGGTAGATGTATTTCAAACCGCCCGTGGCTTGCGCCGGGAGCGAGATGCCGCGACCAGCGGCGAGCGATTCCATCAGCATCTGCCAACCGCGGCCGGCCCACTCGGCACCACCGATGATCTGGTCGATGGAGATGATCACGTCTTTGCCCTGCGTAGGGCAGTTGAAGAAGGGCACGCCCAGCGGATCGTGACGACGGTCGTGCGTGACGCCCGGCAAGTTGGTGGGCACAAGCGCGCAAGTGATGCCGATCTCGGTGCCCTTGCCGAGCAGGTTGTTCGGATCGCGAAGTTTGAAGGCAAGCCCCAGCGTCGTGGCGATGGCCGCGAGCGTGATGTAGCGCTTGTTCCAGTTGAGTTTGATGTAGAGCTTGCCGTCGTCGCCTTTGAAGACGTCGCCGCTGGCGGAAATAGCGCCCGCGTCGGATCCAGCGTTCGGCTCGGTAAGACCGAAGGCGGGGATCTCTTCACCCGTGGCGAGCTTCGGCAGGTATTTTTTCTTTTGAGCGTCGGTGCCGTAGTGCAAGAGAAGTTCGGCAGGTCCGAGTGAGTTGGGCACCATCACCGAAATGCTCGCGGCGAGAGAGCGCGTCGAGAGTTTGGCAATGACGGCCGAGTGGCCGAGAGCGGAGAAGCCGCGGCCGCCGTACTCTTTAGGAATGATCAGACCCAGAAAACCGCTCTTCTTGGTGAAGGCCCACATCTCTTTAGACATGTCGCCCTCTTTCCAGATCTTATAGTCTTCGGCCATTTTGCAGAGCTGCTCGCAGGGACCATCGAGAAAGGCTTGCTCCTCGGCGGTGAGCTGCGGATAGTGCTGGTTCATGAGGTTCTTAAAGGAGGGCTTGCCCGAGAAGAGTTCCGACTCGACCCAAACGTCACCGGCTTTGAGGGCGACCTTTTCGGTTTCGGAGATCTTCGGGAGGATCTTCAGCGCTTTGAGGAGTTTCATCACCGGCAGCGACAAGAGGTAGGCGCGAATCGGCGTGGGAAGAAAGAGAGCAGCGAGAACAGCAAAGACCGTCCAGCAGGTGGCGGTCGCTCCGGCCATCCACAAGAGACCCGCGGCGAAAACCGCCCAGATCACGATCGGCGCACCGACAAAGCCCAAAATGAGCGCACCAACTACAAGTACGGGTACCACTAATGAAGACATATCAGACATCATTGACTCCTAAATGCTTAACGAAATTCGCTTCAAATGCTTGAGAGATATCTCTTACATATTAGGGCGTGACTTCATTTTCTAGCAAGCGCCTGAAAGCCTAAATTTGCCGCAGGCACGAAGTGAGGAGCAATAAGGGTGGTTCCCTTTGAGCGACGAATGACAAAGCATGCGACAAATTTAGGCTTTCCCGCAGGGCCAGAGAGAATTTCTCCGCAGACGTTGTCGCTTTTCGCTCCCGTGGAACCACCACGCCGGCTTCAAAGCTCCTAGCTGCGAACAAATTCTCTCGCGGCAGGCGCTTGCTAGAAAATGAAGTCACGCCCTTTGACTAATGATGGATTGTGACACGGCCAGGGTCATTTCGCAGACGTCATTGACGCCGCGTGTTCAAGGTCGCGGGTCTGCAGTTCGTCTTGCGTGATGAGCCCGCGGCTGTAGAGCGCGCGGTGAACCATGAGCTGAAAGATCCGCTCGCTGCGCTCGCGCAGCGAGGGATCGCCTTCGAGCAGCGAAAGGGCCCGCGAGATGGCCTCGTAGGTGCTCATTTTCTCGGGATGCGATTCGCGGCGCAGCTGATAGGTGCTCAGGCGCTCAAAGGGCAGCGAGACGGCGCGTGCGCCAGGCACTTGCTGCAACAGGCGGTTGGCGATTTTCTTGCCTTGCTTCCAGTTGCCGTCAGGGGCCCACAAACGGTAGCGACGACCAGGGGCGAGCGCCACGGGCAGGGGCTCAGCGGTTTCGTGCGGAAAGAGCACGAGGTTTTCAACACCGTCCTGGGCACAGAGCTGCGCAAAGTCGGCGCGCTCGGCATCGCCCGCCTCGCCCTCTTGTCCGCGGACCAGCACCTTTGAGGGCGCAAAAACTTGCGCAGCGAGTTGTCCAGAATTCGTGGTGTGGCGGGCCTCGCGGTAGTGGATTGCGAGCACGAGATCTCCCTGGAGCAAATCATAGGACGGCATAAGCTCGCAAAAACACAAGTATTTGAGCATGCGACAACCGTGACAACGGTTCCCGGACTTGCGGCTGGAGAGCTTGGGCATGCCCCCTCCTATCACAATTGCCGAACTCGCACTAACCGCAAGTGAAGGGCCGGGGGTCATAGGTGCGGATTGCGGATTTTAAAAAGTCGACTAGGCTAAAGCTTAAGACTCTGGGGAGGGTTTTGATCATGGGGGGAGTGGATTACGTCGTACTGCCGTACGCGCCGGGCACGGACACGCGCCTGTATTTTCAGCCAAGCTTAAGCATCAAGAGCGAACACAAGTGGCACATCTTTGAATACAGCGCGAACGACTTTGAGCCCAAGCGCTATTTCGAAGAGCTCGAGGAGTTCATTCAGCTGCACTGCCACGAGGACATCTTAGTGCTCGTCGGGCATTCGTCGGCCTGTCGTCTGAGCCTAGAGTTTTTGAACCACTCGCTCTGCTATCCCGATGCCATCGCGTGGATCTCGCCGATGCTTGAGCCCGCTGCCACACGCGGTTACCTCTATCAAGACCTCGATCCGAACACCAATCTCACCGCAAAGCTCGACCACTGGTGCAAAAAGCTCATCAATCAAGACTGCGCTGAAATCGCCCACGCGCTGATCGCCCAGGGAGACACCAACGAGCCGCTCTTTGCACAATTCGAAGAGTATCTTTGGCAACTGCGCCCAGCAAAGATCCCGATGGCATGCACGCGCCTGCCGATCTTCGCGCTGAGCGGGGGCCTGGATCCCATCAACTCTTTCGAAGGTCTCTCACTGCAATTAAAAGATTTCTATCACAAGACGATCACTGAGCTGACCGACATCGGCCACTGCGCCTTTATCGAATCACCAAACGTGTTGAGTTTTTTGCTCGACGATTTTGTCAGCACGATCAAAGACGCGCAATCCAGCCACCACCAAGACAGCGATCCCCATCAAAAAACACCGCCGCCTGACCTGGAGTGACCGCGCGCTGGGGCGCCTCGAGTTCTAGAATCACCGTGGCGCCTTCTTCCACGCGCAGGCGCGCGGGAACCGCGGCGCTGCGGTAGCGAATCTTCACCTGCACCTCGCGCTCGCCTAAGGGGAAATCTTCACCAATCCAGTTCACGTCGCGAACTCGCGCGCGCGTTTTTAAGAGCGCGCTAGCCGGGCCCAGATATACGGTGCCGTTCACCGGGTCGATGTCGACCACAAAGAGGTCCGTCACGTCGAGGCCGGCCTTTTGCGCGGCTTCAAAGGGTTTCGCAAGGCCCTTGCGCTGACCGAGCGTGAAGTGATGAATGCCATCATGGCGGCACAGCGGTTTGCCGTCGAGGGTGGCCACGAATCCGGTTTTCATTTGCGCGGAATCCACACGGCCCGCGATGAATTCTTTGTAATCGTTAGAGGGCACAAAGCAGATCTCTTGGCTCTCTTTTTTCTGCGCCGTGAGCAGACCAAAGGCTTCGCCGAGCTGACGCACTTGGGGCTTGGTGAGATGACCCACGGGAAAGCACGTGCGCGAGAGCTGCGTTTGATTGAGGTTGAAGAGGAAATAACTCTGATCTTTTTTGGCGTCGCTACCCACCACCAGCTGATAGCCCACAGTCTCGTCGCACTCCACGCGCGCAAAGTGTCCGGTGGCAACGCAGTCGGCGCCGAGGTTCATGGCTTTCTTGTAGAGGTGGTTAAACTTCACGCGCGTGTTGCACATCACGCAGGGGTTTGGCGTGCGACCCCCCAGGTATTCGTCCACAAAGTAATCAACCACGTTGGCGTCGAAGGTGGCTTCGGTGCCGAGCACGTAGAAGGGAATCCCCAGACGCTCGCTCACGCGGCGAGCGTCTTCCATGTCTTTGGACGAGCAGCATGAGCCGCCCGAGTCGTCGCCGAGGTATTTCGAATAATCGGTGGTCTGCAGGGCGATGCCCACCACGTCGAGACCGCGCGCACGCAAGACGGCCGCGGCAACCGAGGAATCCACCCCACCCGACATCGCCACCACAACGCGCGTGCCGGGCGCGGGCACAGCTGCCGCGTCGACCATGGCGCGCAGTTCGGGCGTCTGCAGCAAATCCAAAAGCTCGCTCACGTTGCGCCTCCGCCGGGAGTGGCGCGCATTTGCGGCAACACACCGGCCCAGTAATTCTTTCCGTCGCGGATGCGCGAGACAATCGCCTCTAGCGCATCGGCAAAGTCCGTGATCTCTTCAGCCGTGGTCTCCACGCCAAGCGAGAGACGCACACTCGCCAGCGCGATGGCGGCGTCGTAGCCCATAGCGAGCAGCACGTGCGAGGGTTTGAGTGAGCCACTGTTGCAAGCCGAACCACTGGACACCGAGAAACCTTCGACGTCGAGGGCCATCACAAGCGACTCTTCGTCGCAGTCGTCGATATGAAAGTTCAGCGTGTTCACGGCCGCAGGCAAGTCGCCCTCACTCGTGAGACCGTGCACATGGTAGCCAGAAGTTTTTGCAAGTCGCGCATGCAAGAGCGCGCGAAGATCTTTCATATGGGAGCGGTACGCGTCGCCATGTGCGCGCCAATCTTCGAGTGCCAGGAGCCAGCTCAGCGCCGCGAGCGAGTTGAAAGTGCCCGCGCGACGTTTTTTCTCCTGCACGCCGCCCGTCACGAAGGGTGCAAAGGGCACCTGCGGACGCAGCCACAGGGCGCCGATGCCGCTCGCCGCTCCCAGCTTGTGTGCCGAGACCGAGGCGTAATCGGCTTGATACCAGGCCATACGAAGATGGCGCGGTTCGATTTTTCCAAAGGCCTGTGCGGCGTCGAGGTGCAACCACACGCGGCGCTCGAGGCTCTCGGCGTAAAAACGCTTGGAACCTGTGACACCTTCGCGACGCTCAAAGGCCTCGCGAATTTCGGTGAGGGCGGCAGCGAGGCGCTCGTAATCGAGAAGCACTCCGGTTTCGTTGTTCACCAAATTCAGAGAGACGAGCACGTCAGCGCGCTCATCTTGCAAAATCTCACGCACCACGCGCGAGAGGCTTTCAATGTCGGGTTGTCCGTGGCGATCGACGCCAATCACCTGCACGCCTGCAGCTCCGCAGTGGGCAAGGGTTTCGAGCACGGCCGAGTGTTCGGCGCTCGAGGTGATGACAAAGGGAAGACGCGATTCGCTGCGGCGGTTGGCGCAAAAGCCTCGCAGCACGGTGTTGATAGCTTCGGTGGCGCCCGAGGTGAAAACCCACTCATCGCCATCGGCGCGGCCCACATAAGCGCCGAGCGCGGCGCGCAGCCGGGCCACCATCGCCTTGGCAGATTGGCCGTGGCGATGCACAGACGAAGGGTTGAGAATTTCGGGATCGACGCTGGCCAGAGACGCGCGCAGGCCCTCGCGCACCGCCGGCAGCAGCGGGTGCGTGGCGTTGCAGTCGAGGTAAACAGCGCGTTGCGTTATCACGGACTTGTCATAGTGGAACGGCCTCCGGGGAGTCAAATTCTTTGTCCCCGCTCCGCACGTCAGGGCGATAAAATGGGAGACATGAAGCACGCCTTGAGTCTTCTCGTCAGTACGCTCACCCTACTCGGCGCTCCTATCGCAGCCCGCGCCATGGTGCCCATGAACCTCAGCACAAGTTATACAAGCTACTCGAGCGTGGCCGAGCACCGCGCCGTGGGCCAGAGCGGCGACAACTTTGCCCTGAGCCAATTCGACTTCACCTTTGGACTCCGCACTTTCAACGACCCCGAGTACCGGGCCCATCTCCAGGTGGGGCTACCCCTGCGCACGCTGCAGATGAATTCGGGCACCTCGAGCGCCATCGGCTCCGAGCTCGGCGGTTGGCGCCTGGCCTGGAACCAAAGCTTTTACGAAGTTCTGGGCTGGGACCTGAGCTACATCAAAAACGCCTCGTCGCGTCTCGGTCTCTTTGCCGAAAACCAGAGTCTTGAGTCGATCGTGAGCTTGCGCACTCTGGTCTTCCCGACGCGCTACCTGCTGGTGCGCGCGCACGCGGGGCCGGGCCTGCGCCTCACAAGCAGCCGCGACACCGACACTCGCTTCGGCCCCATGTTGATTGGCCGCGCCGGTGTGGAACTGATCATGGCAAGCGAGAGCATCGGCAAGATCGCTCTCGGCCTCGGCGCCATGCTACGTCAGCGCACGAGCTACCACGACGCCGAGAGCGGACGCGGCGGCGAGAGGCTTGTGACATTGCAACCGAATTTGGCTTGGGAAGTGGTGCCGGACCTGTGGGTGACGGCGCAGTACACACGCGCCCTGGTGCGGCCCGAAGGCCGCGAGCAATCCATGGGAGACGTGAGTCTCGGTGGTCTCTACGGAGACTCTCTCAGCTTTGGAATTTCCACGGCCTCATTTTGAGATCGCATAGCCGTAGCTATTTGTCGACCAACCGAGCGAAGCGAGCACTTGCTGCAGGTTGTAGGGGTCGACCACCATGGCGTGCGCCAAGATCGTGCCTTCGCCCATCTTGGCTGGAAGGCGCACGAGGCCACCACCGGTGTTTTCCATGGTCGTGGTTTCAATAAACCACTCATCGTATTCGTAGATTTTGCGCGAACCATTGCCGGCCACAATCACATAAGAGCCCACTACGGGTCTAAAGCTATTGCTGGAGATTTGTTCACCGTCGAGGATGCGCAGGGTCTCGGCATTGCCCGAGCTGCCACGGCCAATGACCCGGAGATATTCGTTGGCGTAGTTGCCCTGAACGCCCGTGATGTCTAGGTAGGCCACGTTGGCGACGGGATCCATTTGTACCGAGAAACAGCCTCCACCGCCCGAACAGAGGTCGGCCGAGTTGAGCATGTAAGCGCTTTCGTAACGGCCACCCAGGCCCATACGACTTTGCGAGCACGCCGTGCCGAGAAGCACGAGCAGCGCCGGAGCTAAAAAGCGAAAGCGATTGATACGTTTGGTTTGTCCCATAATCCCACCCAAAGCACATGTTGCAGAGGCCGTGCCAAGGGCGACCCTTAATGATTTCTTAACCTTGCACGGCCGTTTTTGAGCTTAAGCTGTCGAAACTTTAGACAGCTGCCAGGAATCGTCCATAAGTCCCTAAGGGTTAGGGGCTGGTGGCAGCAGGCTAAGCATATACTCAAAATAGCGAATGGTGTTTTCAGCTCTTTCCGGCGTGCGGAAGTACTGAAAGGTCACCATATCGAGCGATTCGTTCATAAAGGGCAAGGCCTGACCGGACTCCACGAAAGGTTCCATAAAGGTCTTCGGATCGGACATCACTGTGGGGGTGGCAGCGTCCAAAAAGGCCAATCCGTCGATGATGCCCGCCCGATTCGGATCCGGAAATCGCTGGTAGAGTTTGTTCATAAGGTTTTTCCAGCGGTCGCGCTGCGCTTGGAATGCTGGGCTATGGGCCACGGCGAGAATTTCCACACGTTTGGCGTGAATCTCTTCGGGGTCCTTTGTTTTTTCGAGCGAAAAATCGTAGACGTCGAGCTTCGGGTGCAAGGGAAAATCCATGAGCTGGAATACGGTGAGCGCATAATTGAGGCTATCGGTGGCGCCCAAAAAACCGCCCGAACGATTGTCAAAGCGCGTGGGCTGTCCGTAACGGTAAACGATTTGACCGCTGGCGAGGATTTCGGGCATCGGCAGTCCCTGCTCTCGGTAGCTCCGCTCCATGCGAGTCATGATCGCGCGGTGCGTGGCCATGTAGCGTTCCACTCCGTAAGGGAGAAGCAGATACTGCGGAGTGATCCACGTGTTACCGTAAGCATCAACAAGGTAGAGAAAGGTTTCGTTGGAGCGACTCGGGCGCCACGTGTCCACATTGTAAAGCTCGCCCGCCTCTTCAACTTCGATCTTAAAACGCTGACCCGTCTCATCGTAGTACTTGGCGTATTCGGGCTTGTACACAAACTCGTATTTGAGCGGGGGCGGCAGTGTGAGGGCCGCTATGAGGCGGCGACAATTGATAGTGCCCTCATCGATTGCCGGGGGAGTGGCCACGCTGGCGGCGGCCACGGCGGTCGAGTGCTCCGCACGCGCACACGGCAAGACGCCCGCGCTCAGCGCGACGATCATTATCAGCAGCTTCGTGGTCCGGCATCTTCCCATTTTGCTTTCTTCTCAACCCTTCGGTTGAATCTGGCCCTTTGTTGAGAACCGGAAGCAGGCCTAACACCAAAAAATCGTTCTGGCAGAAAAACCTTGAATGGGGAGGGATCTTAACGAATTTCTCACAGAAGAGCGCTTATTCGTAGGTGGTTTCACGGGCATAAGCGCGGTTGACGGCCGCTTCGCGCAGGGCGCGCTCTTCGCCCGAGATGGCGCCGATGCGCTGGTTGAGCTCGGCTTTGCGCTCTTCGAATTCGCGTGTGCGGTCGAGCTGTTCCAAGGTGAGCACTTCCATGTCGGCGTACAATTCTCCGAGCCGACGCTCCAAATAAGCGTCGTATTCACGATCGCGCTCGCTAGTGAGTGGGGCACCCAAACGACGACGCTTGATCCAGTTGCGCGTCTCCATGTGATCGCTCATCGCTTGACGGTAGCTCGAAGTGACGCGAAGGTTTTCGCGCTCGACGGCGAGAAGCTCATCCAAAAGACTTTGAAGTTCGGGAGTGTCGCGCTCGCGAAGCTCAGCTCGGGCAAGTACCGCTTGGCAATAACGCGAAAGCGCCTTGATGGGGCCTAGAGAGGCCACTCCGTGAGCGTGAAGGGGGTTCATGGAGAATAGCAGCCCAAGAAGGATGGCATCTTGGACTCTCCTCAAACCCAAAGCTGAGAAGAACGACACACCCGTATTCGTAGCGCAGTTGCCCCGTTAAAGATCCTTAACTGATCTTAAAATTCGTAAGCTTACGCAATCCTAACAAAAACCAAAGCGTCTTGAATTTTAGCGCACCGGCAATTCGCCATAAACGACTTCGGGTTCGTCGAGATGGCTCTCTGCGAGAACCTCACCCCAAGGCGCGACAAGTGCCGAGAAACCCGTGTTCGCGGGGCGCACGAGCGGCAGGCGCAATCGCGCCGCATGCCAGCGCGACAAAAAGAGATTTTGAAAGGGCTGCGAGGTGAGGCCATACCACGAATCGTTCGAGGGATTCACGAGCACGATGTCGCGCTCGGGATAATCGCGACGCGCGAGATCCACAAAGCCATTCACAAACGATTCGAAAAGAATTTCATAGCAGATGAGCGGCACCATCACGGGCCCTTCCCCTTCGGTGTTCAGCAACTTGTACTCAGTGCCCGCACCAAAGAGCGGCACCGTGGGAATGATTCGGTAAATTTCGGGATACCATTTGTCGCCCGGGATATATTCCCCAAAGGGCATGCGCACCATCTTGCGATAGGCCTCTCCGGGTTTTCCGGGCTCGATGGCGGCGAGCACATTGAAATCCACGTCGCGTGTGATGGGCCCCACACTGAAGGAGCCATACTCGTAAGAACCCACCAGGTGCAGGCCCTTTGAGCGATGCACCATATTGCGCAGTTCAAGGCCCAAAAAGTCAGGCTGATTCCAAATGCCGGGAAAGGAGGTCTCGGGCCAAAAGTAGAGCGGCCTAAAGGTGTCGGTGGCGGAGTTTTCGCTGAGCAGGTGTATGGAGGCTTCTTCCACGAGATCACGGTAGATGAGGCTCACTCGACGCACCGAAGGCACTTCGCCGAGCTTGACGTTTTTTTTGACCGTGTTGCCGATATTCCCCTGCAAAATGGCGATGGGACGCGAATTGGGGTAGCGTTCCATGAGCACCTTACGGTTCCAGAATCCGGCAAATACCGGCACGCTCCACACCAGCACGTTGATGGCAAAGATGTTCAGCGCGCGCTCACGACGCGACACGGAGCGGAGCCAGAGCCCAGCCGTGGCGGCAGCGGAGAGAAAGAAAATCACGCGCCAACCGTTCGTTCCCAAATAACCGGTGCTCGCCAGCAGCAACTGAGAGCTGCCCACGGACATCACAGGGGTCCAGGGATAGACACGAAAATCGAGAAAGTCCCACACGAGCCACATCACGCCGAGCGCGAGCCAGGGGTAAGTCTCAAGGCGTGGGTAGCGACGCAGGACGCGGCGGTAAATCCAGCCGAGTAGCGCCGAGGAGAGCGCCACCAAAACGAGCGCAAGTAGCATCAACGGAATGGAGGCCGCCCACGGCATCGCGCCGAATTCGCGAAAGGTGTAAGCGACCCAATAAAAGCCAAAGAGGTGCACCGCATAGGAGTACCAAAAGAAAAAGAGCGGCGCGCGAGCGCGCAGCTGCGGCGAACGCTCAAAGAAGATGGCCCAGAGCACGAAAGCGAGCCATGCCAGAGGCCAAAGCCCCACTGGCGGAAACGCGAGAGCCACAAGAATCGCGAGGAACGCGGCGGGGAGCAGAACTTGAGGATCAAAGACGGATTTGATCCGGGCTTTCATTTATTTTTGTTCCTTGAAAAAATTTCGCACCTTTTCGGCCATCTCCGAGACCACCTGAATGAGATCCTTCTGGGTGGAATCTATGAGAATGGCGTCTTCGGACTGGCGCAGCGGGGCGATTTCGCGGTTCATGTCCTGCGAATCGCGCTGAGCGGTCTCGCGCAGCACGCGGTCGTAATCGATGGTGGCGTTGCCGGCGGCGCTCAGCTCGTCAAAGCGGCGCTTGGCGCGCGATTCAACACTGGCGGTAAGATAAAACTTCAATTCGGCGTGCGGAAAGATCACCGTGCCGATGTCGCGGCCTTCCATCACGATGCCGCCCTCTTCACCAAAGGCACGCTGGAGCGCGAGAAGCGCATCGCGCACTTTGGGAAAACGCGAAACTTTGGAGGCAGCCATGCCCACTTCGGGACGACGGATGTCTTGAGTGACGTCCAGGCCGTTGCAGAACACAGGCAGGCGAGGAACCATAATGCGGTCCTCGGAGTCGCCCGAGACCTTTTCGAGTTTGCCGAATTGAATTTTGAGCGAGTAGCAGAGCTTGGCGAGGCCGTCTTCGTCGTCAAAGTCGACGCCGGTCTCCAGCGCTTGCAGCGCGAGCGAACGGTAGAGAGCGCCCGTGTCGATCAGGCGAAAGCCAAGTTGGTAGGCGAGCAATCGAGCGGCGGTGCTTTTGCCGGCGCCGGCGGGGCCGTCGATCGCGACGATGGGCAAACGAACGGGGTCGGACTCCACGAGCTTGAGATTCATGGAAGCCTTTTTTAGCGCCCGAATTCCCTGAGGTCTAGTGATGTCTGCTTGCGGAGAGCGAAATTCGGCTCTAAAACTAATCTGAAGGGCGACTAGGCATGTCATCAGCAAAAATTTCGGCACTCATCATCACGTACAACGAAGAAAAAAACATTGCCCGCTGCCTTGACGCCCTGGTGGGCCTCGCAGACGAAATCGTCGTGGTGGATTCGTATTCCACCGACCGCACCCCCGAGATCTGCCGCGCCTACCCCAAGGTGAGATTCCTGCAAAACCCTTTCGCCGGGCACATCGAGCAAAAGAACTTCGCACTCGACCAAGCCACGGGGGACTACCAGCTCTCGCTCGATGCCGACGAGGTGTTGAGCCCAGAGCTCCAGCGCTCGATCGCCCAAGCCAAGGCCGCAGGTTTTGGCGCCGAGGCTTACCGTTTCAACCGTCGCACGCACTATGTCGACCGCTGGATCAAGCATTGCGGCTGGTACCCAGATACCAAACTGCGCCTCGTGCGCCGAGGCACCGCGCGCTGGGGCGGGCAGAACCCACACGATAAGTTGATCCCCAAGAACCCCCGCGCACGCACCGTGTGGCTCCATGGAGACTTGCTCCACTACAGCTATGCCTCGATCGCCGAACACGTGCAACAAACAAACAAGTTCACCTCCATCGCTGCCGAAGCGCTGCACCGCCAGGGCAAGCGCTCGTGCACCTGGAAGATCTTCACGCGCCCGCTCTTACAATTTGTAAGAGATTATTTCTTCAAGCTCGGTTTTTTGGATGGCAAGTACGGCTTTGTGATTTGCTACATCAACGGGCTTTCGGCGCTACTGAAATATGCCAAGCTCAAAGAGCTGCAGAATGCGAAGAGCCCCGTAGAGGCGTCGCCAATCCGTTCGCCCCACGACTCATAAAATTACCGCCGCAGCGGCTGTAGATGACGTCATCCGCGGAACAAATCTTGCCATCATCCTCTCTCCGTATCTGAAAGGTGCCACCAACCTTTTGGTTGCGCAGCTGCGTTATTTTCTTGAGCAATTCAAACATCGGCGTTCACAATGAACTCGGGTGCACTATTTTTGCGATCAAAATCCCGAGATTTCACGTGCGGAGTTTTGCTCAATTTCGAGGGATTGTTGCTTCATATTCTGTAGTCGGAAATCCACTGACTTTTTAGAAACCCGTCACGAACCGTAATCACGATTGGCACGTTCTTTTGGCCTATGCCTTGGCATTCATCTTTGTTTTTGCCGCCCCATCGGACAACTATTTCTTCGGTGTCGGTATCCTCAAATTGAATTTTAAACGTGCAGGTCCGAGAGCCTCGAGAGCCACCGCTTGAAAAGAAGGTTTCTAAAATAACTCCGTTACGTACTTGGGGCGTCGAGGTATCTAGAAGTCGATTAATCATTCGTACTTGAGTAAAAGCCAAACCCCACGGAGGAAATAAACATCCTCCTAAAGCAATACAGGTCAACACTCCCAGCCCTAGCTTGCCAATCAGGGACCCTCGCTTGAATACGCGTATCAATGCGTTTTTAAGACTCTTAACAACGTCTCGGTAGAATGATCGGAAAAAAACCATCCAAAATATGGTCAGCGCGATTTCATATGCTATTAGATCAGTCTCATACGTAGAAATGTAAATGCGCTCAAAAAACAAAAGATAAGAGAGACTAGTGCTCCCCAAGATCAGAAAAAGTAGGATCCGTGTTCTCGCTTTAAATTGGAGCATTACTTAATTTGAACGCTAAAACTAAGGTAAGTCAAAATTCAATGATCAAAACCCATTAGCTGCCAAGCGAATCCTGAGGATTTAGTGAATTCGTTTGCGAATGCACGATTTTAACGCAGCTGCGCAGCCAAAAGGTTGGTGGCACATTTACGCCAGTCGATCGCTGAAACGCCGTACTTCGCGGTAGACCCGAGCGCCCTGCATGCGTTCAATGCAGACGTGTGCGCGGCGAGGTTTGTGCTTGAGTGCTTCTTCTTCGCAGGCCGCGCAAGTGCCACTCACGCTGAGCACCGAAGCCCGGCGGCGCCACGGCCCATAGCCACAGTCCTGCAGGGCGGCTCCGCAGAGCGCGACCACGGGCACCGCGAGGTCCGAGGCCAGGTGCATCGACTCTAGGTCCGAAGCCACGAGCACGTCGCAGCTTTCGATTTGCGCAAGGCGTGCGGCGATGGCCACGTCGGCACACTCGTTTTTCACAAGCAGCGAGGCGTGGTGACTGCGCACCGATTCGGCGAGGGGCGCAGAGGAAGCAGGACCAAAAAGCTTCACCTCGACGCCCTGATCGGTGAGCACACGCGCGAGTTCCGCGATTTGCTTTGCGTCCCAGCGGCGCTCGTGGCCCATGGGGGGGGCGAGTGTGATGCCTACCGCCGCCTCATGTGTGCCTTTGGCATCGGCAAGCAGCGAGGCCTGCGTGCGCGCATCCCAGGGCGCGATGGCTTCGTTGCCCCAGCGCGCACGCAGAAGCTTGAAATTTTTGTCCATCTCGGATTCGTGCTCGTTCCACTTGGTCACGACGCTCTCGGTGTAAAAAAACGCCGGCGCGCCCGAAGCAAAGCCCACTCGGTGAGGAGCGCGCGAGCGCCAGGCCGCCCAGCCCGCGCGCCACGAGCGGTCGAGGCAGTACACGGTGTCCGCTGGCAGCGATAGGGGAAACTCGTTGCGTATGTCGATCCGCGCGGCGAAGGGACGCAGTCCGCGCGCGAGGGCAAGGTCCACGAGATCGCGGTGAGCACGAACCACTAGCACGAGAGTCCCAGCACCACGCCCTTCACGCTCCAGCACTTCGGCCAGGCGATACACCGCTGGCAGCGCGAGTAGCACGTCCACTCGACGCTCAGGCAATACCAAAATATGTGCGGGAACAGCAGGGGCGGTCAAGCTCATCGACGAGCATTCCAGTACGAATCGCGGGCTTTCTCAATACGTCGTTTCGTACAGAACGCGGCACCCTTGGCCATGTGGTATCCGGCTTTGCGGTCGAGAAAACCGGCGCGCAAAACGTAGTGATCCAAAAAAGAGGCTGCCACCTGAAGCATCTGCCGGGTCTTGCCGCTGGGCTTCGCTTTGCGGCCATGCCAGTACTCCGCGAGACGGGGGCCTCGTTCTTCGGCGTCGCGATCCGCGCGCGTGCCGAGTTCCGCGAGATCGCGAAAGGGCAGATAGCCCAAATGCGTGTCGATGGAGACCGTTTTGCCGTGTTGGGCATTGGGCACAAGTTCGATGCTGAGTTGCCCAGAGGGACCCGCGATCTCTTCCCACGTGGCGTGCTCCAATCGATAGAGGCGGCGCTGGAAATCCGGATACCAGCCCCCATGGCGCACTCGGCGGCCGAGAAAGAGCGTCTCTCGACGAAAAGCGTAGACGTGATCGGGATTCAGGTATTCGAGATGCGCCTGGATCCACTGCTGAGTGTCGCCCTCGATCCACTCGTCGGAATGGAGCCACATGAGCCATCGGGTTTTCACCAGAGCGGCAGTCTTTTCGCGCATGCGCGCACCGCTCGGCCACTTGCGAGTGACGAATTCAAAATCTTCGCTGCGGCGACCGGCTTCTTCCCAAGCCTGACGGAGCGCCTCGAAACTCTGATCCTCCGAAAACGAATCCACGATAAGCACGCGGGCACCGAGTTCGGCGACCGAAATGAGCGCTCGCGTGACCCGCGCCTCGTCGTTGTGGTTTTGGATACAAACGGTCAAGGTTTCGGCGATCGTCGACATGGGCGAAGAGTCTCCTTAGGTTATTTTGTGGCTTTTCTTGCGTTCCCTAGCTCGTCCAAATCGATCGGCGTGATCATTTCCGGTGTTGGCACGCTCAAAGCTTGACCGGGCTGATACTTGCGCAAATCGCCCGTGATCGATCCAAATTTGATGGTGGCGCGAAAACGCACCATGATGCGCGTGTCGTCGTCGGCAAACCAGCCCTCGACATCGCCCTTGGTCTCAAGGTGCCCCGAAATACGCGGGTTCAGTTTGTAGTGACGCGCCTTCACTCGACCGATAGGCAAATCGAGCGTCTCCGTGCCCAGGTAAATCGTTTCGTTGTTCCAGCCCTTGGTGCGATCGTGAATCGCAAAGTTCACGCGATCGCGCGGCTCGATGAATCGAAAAAAGTAGAGCGCCGAGAAGATGTCCTGCGCGTAGTGCGCGAGCTTGGACTCGTAGCGATCGATCTTCTTCTTTTTGTCTTTTTTCTCGGTGGTCGCGTAGAACTTGGAAACTTGCGTTTGACGATTGAAGGTCACCACGCGCGTGCCCCACTGGGCCGATTCACGCTGCTGAATCTCTTGACGAATGGGCAAGTGTGAGTCGAGCGACACATAAGAATCAATGATGTCGTCGACTTTGTAAAAGAGCTCCAAGAGACGCGTGCTCTTGACGTGGGCCGTGTAATGCAGAGCCCGCGCGCCATCGACCATCTTGGGAGGCATGGTACGCATGGTGACCACCCCACCCTCGATGAGACCATAGCGCAGCGAATACTCTGCGACTTCGCCGATGCCATAAGGCCAGCTCGCGGGCTTCCACGTTTTCACGCCGCCCTTGGTTTTGCTCGCAGGAGCTGGCTTGGTTGCGGGGACTTTGATCACGGTGGCGGGCGTGGGAGTCGGGCGCGCCTTGGGAGCGCCTACAAAATTTGCTGTAGGGACGTTTTTTTCGGACGCCAACAGCGGAGCCGAAGATTTGTTGGTATCGACCACGTCGATCTGCAGATCGGAGATTTTTTGATTGTACTCTTTGGGCGCGGCTTCGATCTGGTCGACTTCGACAAGGCGAGACGCGCACGCTGAGATGAAAATGCCGAGGCTAAGGATGACCGTGGTGGCCCAAACTAAAGAGCGCTTTCCCATGGCAAGGCGGCGCGGTAATCGAGCGAGGCTTTGAAGCGCCTGTGTAGCCATAGATACTGCTCGGGATACCGGCGAATCCATTGCTCCATCTTCTCATTACATAGCCGCACATGTAAGGCCACATCTTCGTCTTTGTGGACCCCATTTGACTCAGCGCACGGCGGAATCTCGTCGCCCACATGAAGGTCGTAACCACCGCGCTCATCACGCAGCACGTAGCCTTCGACAATCGGCGCACGCAACGCGCGCGAGAGAATCGCAAGTCCCTTGGGTGACCACGCCTTGAGCCCAAGAAATGTGGTCTCGATGCCGTGGGGCTTGCCGGTGTGCTGATCCATCATGAAGGCGATGCAATAGCCTTCGCGGAAGGAGCGCACGAGCGAGCGACCCGAATAGGACTCTGCCAAAAAACGAATGCCGGTGCGTCGACGCGATCGCATCCAGATAAAATCCCAAAATCGCGAACGCAAGAAGCGCGTGATCGCCGCAAGCTTCACCCCGCGCGCCACGAGGCTGAGTCCGGCAAGATCCCAAGTGCCCAGGTGCGCCGTCAGAACAAAGAAGCCTTTCTCCTGCGCAACGAGCGACTCAAAACGCTCAAAGTTGTGGTAGCGCACGCGGCGGCGCACGGTGTTGTGGTTCCACGCAAAGCCCTCGAGCACTTCAAAAAATCCGTAGCACGCGTGCCAGATGCTTCGCTTGCCGATGGCTTCGATGCGGCGACGGTAGGCGTCCATGCTCTCCTCGCGCTCTCTCGGGAATACGGCACAGAGATTGGCAAGCACGACGTGGCGACGAAACTTCACCACATCCCACCACAGAATATTCATCACGCGCAGGAGCATCGCCTTCACAAAAAACGGCGTCCATAGAACCACAAAACCACATGTGAAAAGCACGCCGTAAACGGCCAGGGCGAGAATTTTGCTGAGGCGATCGAGCATCATGATTTGGCTCCGCCGCGTTTCAAGAGCGACAAGATCTTCTGAAGCGTGGCATGTTCATTTTGCCATGTGAGTCGCAAAAAAGCTCGGTAAAATTTCTTTTCCTTGCCGGCAAATTTCTTGGAGAGCGTTCCGTGTTCGAGCCAGGTACGGTACTCGCTTTCGTCGAAGATCTTTACGGCCTCTTTGTCGCCGAGGATCACCTCGCCAGAACTCCGTCCCGCCAGAGCAGCAAGGATCTTCTCACGTGTGGCGTGGTCGCGCAGCGGAAGGCTCTCGGCCTGAAGAAAGCGTTTTTTCATTTCGCGCAGGTAGGGCGCGTATCCAGCGCGCGTGGTGAGCACAAGAGGTGAGGCTCCCGAGGGAGCGGTCGCCATCTCGGTGTCTTTGAGCAGATCCAAGCCCAGGCGCAGCACCACTTGGGCACGATCAAGGGACGAGGGCGGCTCTCGCAACTCCCCCCAAGGCAGCACTCGGTTGCCGAGGTCATCCTCACTAACGATCACAATGTCCACATCGCGCGCCAACGCCCAATGCTGAAAGCCGTCGTCGAGCACAAAGACCCACGGTTTGACGGTGCTCTGCGTGTTCAAAAAGCGCTGTGCGTTTGCGGCTCGCCGTTTGCCAACAAGAATCGCTTCTGCCGCACCCGCGCGCGCAATTTCAGTGGCCTCGTCGCCCATACGCAGAGGATCGGCACTCTCGCCCGCACGCCAAACGACGTCTTCTCGCAGAGTGCGACCGTAGCCTCGTGTGAGCACCACGGGCAAGTAGCCCGCCGCGCGCAAGCGCCGGCAAAGGTGAATCACAAAGGGCGTTTTGGCTCGGCCTCCGAGCGCGATGTTGCCCACCGAAACCACCGGAAAGGGCAAGGTCAGAGTGCGCGTGGTGCGCCGATCGAGCCAAGTGCCCAGGCGGTAAAGCCACGAAAAGGGGGCGAACAAAATGGCGATGATCAGCGCGTCCACGTTATAACTTCCACAATTTGGCCAAATCCTCGGCGATGCGGAAGGAAACGCCGGCATCGCCAAGTTTTTTGGGAATGAAACGCAAAGATTTTTTGATAGCCGTCAAGCGAGGAGAGTCGAGAAGCAGCTCGACGGTTTCCGCAGCGATTCGCTCGGCATTCACCTCGTGCTGCAGAATTTCGGGAATCACTCCGCGGCGAAGCAAGATGTTTGGCAGGCCCGCAAAGGAATCTGGATCACTGAAGTACGAGGTGAGCGACTTGATAAGCCAAGCCGAAAGCGGGTTAAGTTTGTAAAAGAGAATGTGCGGCAATTGGTAATACGCTGCTTCGAGCGAAGCGGTGCCCGAAGCCACCCAGCCAAAGTCCGAGGCCATTTGCGCGAGATGCGATTGAAAGACAAGCTTCCATTCGCCCGAAGCGATGAGCGCTTCGGCGCGCGCGCGATCTTTGGGCGCAAGGTGCGAGAGAAAGGATTCGGCGCTTTGGCCTTGGGCCACAGCCACAATGGCTCGTTGGCGCACTCCGACTTTGGCAAGACCCTTTTGTTCGGCGAGACGCTTGAAGATCTCCCAAGATTTCACGAGCAGCGCCAAGTGGCGCTTGATCTCGGCGTGGCGCGAACCAGGCATCACACAGATAACGAAATCATTTTCAGCGAGCCCGAGATTCTCACGTGCCCCGCGACGGTTGAGCGGCAAGAGTGCGTCGCGAATCGGATGCCCGAGAAACTCCGCGTTCACTCCGGCGTCCAGGAAAATTTCTTTTTCAAAGGGCAGCGCCACGTAGAGCTTGCGCAAGAGGGATTTGATCATCGGCAAGCGGTGCTTGCGCCACGCCCACACCTGGGGCGCAATGATGTAATCCACCGGCTTGTTTTGTTTGCGGGCCATGCCCGCGAGCTTCAAGTTGAAATCTGGGAAGTCGATACACAGCACCGAATCCACGCTCTTCAGCTCAGCTTCGAGCGCACCGAGCACGGCGAAGATCTTTTTGAGATTGCGCAGCACCTCGACGATGCCCACCACAGCGACATCTTGCGTGCGCCCGATAGGCCTGACGCCGGCGGCTTGCGAGAGAGGCCCCGCGAGGCCCACAAATTCGAGCCGATCGGGATAAGCGCCCGAAAGAGTGGAGACAATTTTCGACAAAATCAGATCGCCGGAATGATCTCCGGCCGAGACGAGCACACGGTGTTTCACGGCGCCTACCTTAAATCCCCCGAGCCCCCCGATCAACCGAAGCCGGGCCACGAATCGCGCAAAGAGCATTTAAGTGGTGGGTATAGAGGGTAGCCACTAAACCGACACGCTCACAGCATCGTGAACAATAGGAGGCCCTCTATGCGAAACCTGATTCTCAGCGCCCTCTTCCTCAGCCTAGCCCCCGCCCACGCGGAAGAAACCCTCTGCGATTTTACGATCGATACCTTTGGAATCCCCCTCGGTTCCCCATGGAACGATCCCAACGATTCCCACAACGTCCCAAAGGTGGACCTCGACAACCTAGACTCCGAGTACCGAAGACTCGGTAAAATTGTGTACAAAGCCGATTCCAGCGAACCCGTTTACGGAAAGATCTCCGAAGCGCGCGAACGAGAGCAAGAACTGCTTTTTCTGAGTGGTGAGGCCAAAACCAAAGACGCCGCATTTCGTCAGGTCGACTGTGTGAACAAAAACCTTAGCGAACTCCTAAAGCGAGACGAAGCCAAGTTCCGAGGCGCTACTCTCGAAATTAGCGGCGGCTGGGGCGGCATCGCCAAATACTCCGTAAACTTTCTCACGGAGCTCGACCCCAAGAGCGTCAAGGTGGACTACGCAACGGCCACGGTCAACGAAAGCTACAACGCCGCAACCGGTCGCATCGAAGAGAGCTCCTACACATGGTCCATCGGTTTCAAAGTCGACCTCAATAGCCAAAACTTCAGCTACTACGACCGCCCCGAAGAAGGTTACGAAAAGCTCTACGAAGCCGAACTCATCGTCGAAGACAAAGAATAGCTCCGACTAGCCGAGCACTTTGATCGTCGACAGAATGCGGTCGATGATCTCGTGCGTGCAGAGTGCCGAATCCGAATCCGGCTCGAGCTCTTCGGGACGGCAGAAGTCAAAAGACCCCTGCGCGACATCGGGAGCCACGGTGTACGAACCGCGCAGCGAGTTCACGAAGGCTTCGATCTCAAGTCCGAGCGGATCCCCGCCCGACCAAGAGTTTTCACGCGCGATGAACGAGTTCTGATCGCGGCCCATTTTTTCAAAGCGCTTCAGCGAGCGACGCATGAAATCGATCGAGGCGTGCCAATCGGGGCCCGTGAGTTCCCACGAACGCGAGGATTCGGCCGAAAGGCGCGAGGCGAAGAAGCGGGCTTCGCCGCCGTCTTCGAGGTGCAGCGACACCTGGGCCTGGTCGATAAAATCCGAACGCAAGCGACGACCCCAGGCCGAAACGTCTTTGACGGCCGGCAGAGAGAAGACCTTGCTCACAAGACAGAAAAGATCCAGGTCGTGCACCATGAGGTCATGGATGACGTCGGTGTCGGCGGCGCGCGGAACAAAGGGACCACGGCGTTCGGCATGGATCGTCCATGGCGAGTGGCGCTCTGGGCGCCAGCCGCCCCAGAGGTTGGCGAGCGACCAGCGCTCGATGAGACCCACCTGCAGCACTTTGCCCTTTTCGCGGGCCTTGTCGCCGAGTTCGCGGCAATCGATGGCCGAGAATCCGAGCGGTTTTTCTACGAGGCAGTGCAGCCCTTTGTCGAGACACGCCAGCGTGGCTTCTTTGTGGATCGAGGCGGGCACCGCGATGATCGCGGCGTCGGGTTTGTTTGTGGGGCCGAGATTCGAAAGGTCGCCGATGTTGGCGATGACTTCGGGCGGGTGCGGATGTCCTGCGAACTCACGCAGCGTCGCCCCAGCTCGCAATTCGTCGGGTTCGACGATGACCGACACGCGTGCGCCAACGCGATCTCCAATCGCGCGAACCTTTTTAATGTGGTTCGCCCCCATGTGTCCGGCGCCCACCACCGCGAATTTGATCGTGCCACTCATTTTTGCTCTGTTCATGTGTTTCTTTCCTACCGTTGAATGCCTACTTTAGAGGACTTCACAAAATTAATAAAACGCTCTGCCGTGGAATCCCCGGCAAAGCGCTCTTCGAGTTCGCTAATACAAGCGGCAAGAGTTTTGCCGCTCTTGTAGAAGACTTTATAGAGTTCCGAAATTGTACGGATCTGCTGGTTGGTGAGGCCGCGACGCTTGAGACCCACCAGGTTCGGACCCATGACTTCGGAGAAGTCTTTGGCCGCCATGAAGGGCGGCAAGTCGCGACGAAGCACGGTGCCCGCGCCCATAAAGGAATAAGCGCCCACCCGGCAAAACTGCGTGATGCCCACGATACCGCCAATGACAACAAAGTCTTCGACATCGACATGGCCGGCAAGGGCCACTTGGTTGGCGAGGATGTTGTCCGAGCCCACGGTGCAGTCGTGCGCCACGTGGCAACCAACCATAAGCATGTTGCGCGAGCCGACCACGGTCTTCTGGCGCCCCTTAACAGTACCGCGATGAATCGTTACCGATTCGCGGAAGATGTTGTCGTCACCGATTTCCACGGTGGTTTCTTCACCTTTATAAGATGTGTCTTGCGGGGCTCCGCCAAGCGAGGAGAAGGCGTATACGGTATTGCGCGCACCGATGCGGGTGACACCTTCGACCACCACGTGCGAGCGTAGCACAGTGCCGTCGCCAATCTGAGCGCGTGGGCCCACCAGGCAATTCGGTCCGATTTCCACGCCGGCGCCGAGCTCGGCACCCTTTTCCACGATGGCGGTGGGATGAATTTTCACGCTGCTCATTCTCGTCATTCCCTTTCGCTCAAGTCCTCGACGGCGGGTCGAGTCCGAGCCAGAAGTGGCCCGAAGCGCACAACTTCTCCCCGTTGTAGACTTCGGCTTTCCAATAGTGCAACCAAGATTTGTGTTTGATTTTTTCGCATTTGATGCGAAGGGTGATCGGCGGTTTCACGATGCCGCGAAACTTGAACTCGTCGATAGACACCAAGAGCCCGTCGGGCACCGTGGCGCCCTCTTCTTGGGCACCGAGCCAAATCCAGAGACAAGCCTGAGCGCCGGCTTCCACCTGCAGCACGCCCGGAAAAACCGGGTCGCCGGGAAAGTGACCCGCAAAAACGGGATTGCTCGCGTCGAGATCGAGCTCCACAGTACCGCGCACGCCTTTGCCGTCTTGAACCTCACGCTCCACAAGCCGCGTTACCCAAACAAAGGGAGCGCGGTGCGGGAGCGAATGTTCGGGCTGGTTAGAAATCACGCGCCCTCCCCTTTCGCTTTGAGCTGTTTTTCGAGCGTTTTGATGCGCTCGTAGAGTTCGGGCAATTTGCTGGTGAGCGTGGCGATCTTAAGCGCCTCATTCATGGGGCGCGGGGGATAACCCTTGACCTGTTCACCATCGCGCAAGTCGCGCGAGATGCCGCTCTGGGCTCCCACCACCACGTCGTCGCCAATCGAGACATGGCCCTTGGTGCCCACGAGTCCAGCAAAGGTGCTTCGCGAGCCTACGATGGTCGATCCCGAAAGACCCACCAGCGCGCAGACGATGTTCGCTTCGCCGAGTTCACAGTTGTGTGCGATCTGCACGTGGTTGTCGATTTGTGTGTCCGCACCGATCACCGTGTCCGCAAAAACACCGCGGTCCACAGCAACAAAAGCACCAATGCGAACGCGATCACCGATGCTCACCGATCCGGTGTGCATGCGCTGTCGCGGTGTGCGCGAGCCGGGATAGACCACGATGCCAAATCCGGGAGTTCCGAGCGAGACATGGGGGCCGAGCACGGCGCCTTCACCAATTTGCACGTGATCTGCAATCGCGCAGTGGGCTCCGAGCACGGTGCCATCGCCGATGCGCACGTTCGCGCCGATACGAGATCCCGCACCGATCACGACGTCGTCACCGATCACCGAACCGGGGCCAATGAGAACGCCCGGCTCTAGCCTAGCGCGCGGAGAAATTTCGGCGTGTTTGGTAGCGTCTTCGGTAGCCACCCACTCTTCGACCCAAGTCTCACGCGCGAGCCAATCCACAAAGGCATCGGCCGCAGCACAGATCACAAGATTCGCAGGAGCAGACATGTCCGCCTTGAACAAAGCGGCAAGCGGATGCTTGGCGTCGAGCACGCAAAACGAAAAGTTTTGCACAAGAGCGCCGAGCGTCGCAGCATCAAAGCGCTTGCCGGCGCCAACGTAGGTGTAGCGAGAGCGCGTTTCGTTGCCGGTAGAGTCGCTCGAGGCGGGGCCGAGGGCGAAATCATCGCGGCCCCACTCAGCGAAAAGCCTTGAGTGCGCAGGCACCCAAGGCTCGAAACCGATTTCGGCGGCGTCTTTACGCAGCTCGTCCCAGCCCTGGGTCCAGCGCTGGGCAAGCGAAACGGTACGCAAAAGAGTTCTAGGGGTTCTTCTCGTCATAGGCCTTGATGACTTCTTCGGTGAGATCCGTTTTGTCTTCGGCGTAGAGAATCGCTTCGCCGGTGTCGTCGATCACGAGATCCATTTTGCGTTTGGAACCGACGCGAGTGGTCGCTTCGCGCAGACCTTTGACGATCGGCTCGATGGCTTCGGCCTGGCGGCGCTGAGCGTCCATTTGGAATTTCTGCGCGCGTTGCTGGATGTCCACCATACGCTGCTGAAGGGCGCCACCTTGCTCGGCACGGGCCTTTTCAGAAAGCGCTTCGGCTTTTTGTTGAAACGCCTGGGCGTCTTTTTGGAATTTTTCTTGGTCTTTTTCGAGTTTGGTTTTTTCGGCGCCCAAATCTTTCTCGAGTTTGGCCTGGGCGTTCTTACCGCGTTTCACCGAACGCAGCGCGCGCTGCATGTCGACGGTTCCCACTTTCACGGCGGCTTGGGCGAGGCCCGCGGTGCCGAACGCTACGAGGGTGGCGGACATCAATACTTTTTTAAACGTCATCATTTTCATCTTCTCCTTCAAAAATCCCTAAAAAGACGGGGCAATCATAAAGTTAAATACAGGTCTATAATCGCGCTTAAGATCCGATAGCACAAGCGGGTAACCCCACTCAAAACGCAGCGGACCCAGTGGCGAGTACCAGCGAATCCCCCAACCGTAGTTGCTCAGGATAGCAGGCTCTAACTTCGACATCGTTCCGTTCCAAGCGTTACCGGCGTCGAAGAAAACCACTCCGCGAATGTTCGCTTCGGGAATCAGCGTGAATTCGATTTCGTGGTTCATCACGATTTTTTGCGAACCCCCTAGCACATAATCGCGGGCACCGAGCGCAGCCTCTTTGGAATTGCGCACAGAAGCGAGGTGCTTGGTGGGACCGACGGTATACGAATCGTAACCGCGCAGCGACTGGATGCCGCCCAGGATGTAGCGCTGGGAATCGGGCACAGTATCGCCGCCATAGGGGAAGAGTACGCCGTAGTCCAGGCGCGTGCGGTAGACAAAAGACCAGAAAAGCTTCTGATAGTAGCGACCCGAAGCGTTCCAACCCATGTACTTGCGACCGCCTAGACCGGCCACTTCACCGCTCGTGGAGAGGTACATACCGCCCGAGGGGTCGAGACGGTTGTTACGCGTGTCGTATTCAAGCGAAAGGCTGAGCGAGGAGACATAAGACTCTTTGTCTTTGTCTGGGTTTGTGAAGATCTGAGGGTTCACAACGTCGCGGAAGAGCGTGTGGTGGAAACGGTAACCACTGTACACGAAAAGGCTCTCACGCAGCTCCTTGCCGAGGCGCATCGAGCCGCCCGACGAACGCTTGTCATAGGTCTTGGGTTTCACGCCGACGGGATATTCGTCGATCATGAGGTCCATGCCCAGTGAGTAATCCGAGTCGTTGATGTGCGGATCGACGTAAGTGAGGCTGAAGGTTTTCGAGCCCGAACGCTTGGTGCCCGAAAGGTCTTTCTCGTCAGAGAAGGAGAGGTTCATATTGAACGACAACTGACGGCCAAGACCGAAGAGGTTGTTCTGCGCCACTTGCGCACCAAAGATGAAGCCCGAAGCATTGCCGTAACCGGCCGACACGTTGAGCGACCCGGTAGGTTTTTCTTCGACCTTGATCTCGAGGTCGATGACGTTGGTCTTGCCATCGGGACTCGAGGTGAGAAAATTCACGTCGGAACCAAAGAAGCCGAGGCGCTGGATGCGCTCGAAGCCTTTTTTACGCTTGGTAGCGTTGTAAAGTTCGCCCTCGTTGAAAGGCAGTTCGCGACGCAGCACTTTGTCGTGCGTCTTGGTGTTGCCCGTGACCGAGATCTTGCCCCAATAGGCCTTCTCACCTGGCTCGACCGAGATGCCCAGGTCGACAACGCTCTTGCCATCCTGAACCCGCGGACGCGGAATCACGTTCGCAAAAGCGTAGCCCTGGTCACCGTACTTGTCGGTGAGCTTGATGATCTCCCCCTGCAGCACGCCAGTGGAGAAGATGTCGTTCTTTTTCATCTCGAAGCTGTCGCGCAGTTCTTTTTCTTCGAAGAGCAGATCGCCCGCGAATTCCACCTCACCGAGGCGGAATTGGGGACCTTCGTCCACGTCGATCACCATGTCGACGTAGCGACGATCCTGGCTGAGCGTGACACGCGGTTTGGCGAATTTGGCCTGAATATAACCCGAGTTGCCGTAGAAAAACGCGAGCATCGCAAGATCACGTTCGAAGACCTCTTCACGATAGGTGCCACCCGAAGTGGCCCACGAGAAGAAATGCCCTTCGGCACTCTGCATGACTTGTTTGAGTTCCGCTGCGGAATAAACCTTGTTGCCAAGAAAGAAGATCTTACGGATGCGCACGCGATCGTTTTCAAAAACGCGAATCACGAGCTCGGCCGAACCGGGCGCGTCGCCCGGCACCACTTCGTGCTCGGCCGAGGCCAGGTAATAGCCCTTCTCTTCGTAGCGCTGAATGATTTTGGCTTTGGCCTCTTGGATCTCACCCAGGTTCAACACCTTGAAAGGTTTCAATCCCGAGGTCTCTTCGAGCTCTTTGGTTTCAAATTCCGAAGCGCCTTCGTAGCGGATCTTCTCCACCACGGGTCGCTCGCGCACTTGCACGGTGAGCGCACCCCCAGACTCGAGGATGCGCACGTCTTCAAAATAACCGAGCTCAAAGATCGAGAGCGTGTCAGCGCGCGCGGCGTCGGCTGTGATCTCCGCACCCTTCTTGAGCTGCATGCGCTCCATGATGGCATCGGCTTCGATGCGGGCATTGCCCTTCACCTGAACGGAGGCAACCTTGGCGGCCAAAGCTGTAGATGCAAATACAAGGAAGGCCGAGAGGGCCCCGAGGCGATGCCATTTCACAGAAATCATCCGGACTCTAAACAATATCAAATACGTCCGTCTTTCAAATGGTATTGGACAGGATAGTGAGCCGCGAGCTCAACATCGTGCGTTACACTCACGAGGGTGGTCCCCCACTCCCGATTCGCGCGAAAGAGCAGTTCCATGACCTCCATCGAGCGCGTGCGGTCCAAATTGCCGGTGGCTTCGTCAGTAAAGAGCAGCTTCGGGCGCAGAGCCAAGGCGCGGGCGATGGCCACACGCTGCTGTTCCCCACCCGAGAGTTGCCAGGGGTACTTTTTACGCTTCTCAGAGAGCCCCACCCATTCGAGGAGCTGTGCGGGCCAACCCGCCTCAGTTTCGCCCGCAAGGGAGAGCACGATTTCCACGTTTTCCTGGGCATTGAGCTCGGGAATCAAATGATGGAATTGAAAGACAAAGCCCATATTGCGAAGTCGAAACGTCGCGCGTTCGTTTTCGTCGAGACCCGCGGGATCTTGTCCAAGCAGACGAAGCGATCCGGCGTCGGGGCGGTCGAGGAGCCCTAAACAATTGAGGAGCGTAGATTTGCCCGATCCCGAAGCGCCCAAGAGGGCGACGCGCGCACCGGTTTCGATCACACACGAAACGCCCTTCAAGACAGGTTCGTCGGTTTCACTGCGATAAGTTTTGCTTAGATCTTGGGCCACGATGGCCGGCGAACTCACTTGCGTCGTCATCTCTATCACCTACGGTGCCTCAGCACATCAAGTACGGGAGTGCGCGCCAGGCGCCATCCCAAGAACGTCGCGATGCCCATGCCCGCGAGCGTACCATACAAAAGAACCCCGAGCTGCTCGGAGAAGGAAAAATGAAAGGGGAGCGAGGTCACGTTGTACACGTCGGGCGGCAGCTCAAAGGCCGGCACATAAGGCAAAATTTTGGAGAGCGTTACCGAGAGCACGACTCCGATCGCCGAAGAGGCGAGACCCAACGCGAGTCCCTGCAGTGAGATCCAGCGTCGCAATTGCCGCGGCTGAAGGCCCATGGCCACGAGCACCGCGAGGTCGCGATCGCGCTCCAAATAGAGCACCAGCAGTGTGGCCGCCACGTTGAGCGTGGCGACAAGGGCGAGCAATGCGAGCACGAGCGTGAGCGAAACGCGGTCGTGACGAATGGCTTCGAAGAAATTGCGAAACTCCATTTCCGACCAAATCCTGGCATCATCTACCACCTTATACTTTTCAGCCAAAGGCTTGATATTCTGCACGTATTCATCGCGCCATTTGGAGATTTTAACGGTGTCCGCAAAGGGGAACTTCGATTCGTCCAAATAGTAGCGAATCATGTACGCATCACCAGGACGCGAAGCAAAGAGATCGCCCTGATGCTCTTTCAGGTAAGCATAGAGGCCGCGCGCATCGATGCGCGCGTAGCGAGAGTCGTATTCGTAATAACCAAACTCCACGATGTTCAGCACGCGCGCCGGCACGCGGCCTCGTACCACTCCGGGCATCAGCAGCGAGACTTGATCGCCGGGCTTGACGCCCAAGAAAGCCGCGAGCGGTTTTCCGAGATCCACGGTCAGCGGAAAACGCCCTGAGTAGGGATCGTTCACCGAAAAGTCCGACGGCAGCACGCCTGTGATTTTTATACCGCGGCCGCCCTTGGGCCCAAGAACCAGCGCCTGCGAATCCCACACAAATTCTGCACGGGCCACGCCCATGGGTGCGGCCTTCACAAAGTCCTGGAGCTGCGCATAGGACGACCACACGCGCGCGTTGTGCGCCACGTGCCCCACCCCTCGACCAAGGCCCTGGGCCAGTGTGGTTTCCACACCGCGCACGAGCGCAAGCGTGAGAGAGAGCGCCGTCACTCCGAGCGAAAGCCCGAGCACGGCTACCTTGAGAGAATTGCGAAAGAGGCGAGGACGCCGACGATCGGGGCTCTCGCGAAAGCTAAAGAGCCAACGCCTCGTCAAATGCCAAAAGCTTTTCGGCAGGCCCGCTCGCATGATCAGTCGGCCGGCCTCATCAGCGGGAACAAGATCACGTCGCGGATCGAATCCGAACCGGTGAGCAGCATCGTGAGGCGATCGATGCCGATGCCCTCACCCGCTGTCGGCGGCAGGCCGTATTCGAGCGCGTGGATGTAGTCTTCGTCGTAATCGGTGGCCTCGGCGTTGCCGAAACCTTTTTCGGCCGCCTGAGCCTGGAAACGCGACTTTTGATCGTCGGGATCGTTGAGCTCGTTGAAACCGTTGGCGATCTCTTGACCGCATACGAAAAGTTCAAAACGGTCGGTGACATCGAGACCGGCAGGAGATTTCTCGTCGGCGCGACGTGCGAGCGGCGAGATCTCTACCGGATAACCCACAACAAAGGTCGGCTGAATGAGCTGGGCTTCGACATCTTCGGCGAAGATCATCTCGAGAAGAGCGCCGACGCCTTCGCGGCCCGTAAGCTGCCCACCCTTGGTTTTGACATAGGCGCGCATCGCTTCGATGTCGCTCACCGAGCCCCGGTAGCCCGACATGGTTTTCACCGCATTCTCCATCGAGATGCGAGTCCAGGGGCCCTTGAGATTTAGTTTGTGGCCCATCCATTCGATTTCGGTTGTGCCGTGAAGAGTTTCGCAGAGTCCAACGATGAGCTCTTCGGTCATGTCCATGAGGTCATGATAAGTGGCATAGGCCATGTAAAACTCGAGCATCGTGAACTCGGGGTTGTGCCGAATCGAGATGCCTTCGTTGCGGAAGTTGCGGTTCACTTCGAAGACGCGCTCGATGCCGCCCACCACGAGGCGTTTGAGGTGCAATTCCGGAGCGATGCGCAGCACGAGCTCCATATCGAGAGCGTTGTGATGCGTGTTGAAGGGGCGGGCGGCAGCGCCCGTCACAAGGGTATGCATCATCGGCGTTTCGACTTCTACGAAGTCGCGCTTGGTGAAATATTCCCGAATGCCCTGAACGATCTTGGAGCGCTGGGCGAAAACCTTGCGCGAATCCTCGTTGCTCATGAGGTCGAGGTAGCGCTTGCGATAACGGTCTTCGACATTGGTGAGACCGTGGAATTTTTCGGGCGGAGCGTGCAAGCATTTGGCGAGCACCTGAAGCTTGTGCACTTCCACGCTGAGTTCGCCGGTCTTGGTGCGGAACATCACACCTTCGACACGAATAAGGTCGCCGAGGTCGGATTCTTTGAAGCGAGCGAATTCGCCTTCGCTGAGGTGGTCCTTGGCCAAATACACTTGAATGGTGCCGCTGCGGTCGCGGATCTTAAAAAAGCCCGCCTTGCCGAAAAAGCGCATGAACGAAATCCGTCCGGCCACCGACAGCGTGCCCTTGGCGCGCAGGGATTCAGAGTCCTCGATCCCGCCGAAGTGGGCGACAATCTCGCGAGCGGTGTGCGAGACCTTGACCTGGTGAGGGTATGCGAGCCCCTCAGAACGCAGAGATTCGAGCTTGGCGCGACGAACGCGGGTCTGCTCGTCGTGATCAATGACCTCGGGAGCGGCCGAGGGGGTGGGATTTTTTGGTGTGTTATTGGAAGTGGACATGCCGCTGGGCAAATTAATCCGTTCACGCACCCCGAGCAAGCCCGAGCGGGTATTTGGCCGCATTTTGAACGCATTTTGTACGCAGATCTCGGCTTGCGAGCGCTGGCATTGTGCTTTAACTTTAACGAGTGCGCCTCGATCGTTTTTTCCGCTCTTCATGCTTAGCGCTGGTCTTGGGACTCGCCGCTTGCGTGAGTTTGCCGGGCACCAACCGCAAAGGGCTCATTTTGGTGAGCCGCGACTACGAAATCAGCCTGGGCGACGAAGCCTACCGCGAAGTTCTCACTCAAAATTCGGGCTCTCCCGGAAAAGCATCCAAACTCATCACTTCGGGACCTCAATACGAAATGCTCCAGCGCGTGGGCAAACGCATCGCCGCCGTCTCCGATGTCAAAGACTTCAACTGGAAATTCTCGCTCGTGAACGACCCCACGATGAACGCCTTCTGCCTACCGGGCGGGAAGGTGGTCTTTTACACCGGCATGCTCCCCATCCTCAAAAACGAAGCCGCAATGGCCATCGTCATGGGCCACGAAGTCGCGCACGCGGTGGCTCGCCACGGCGCCGAGCGCATGTCGCGCACCATGCTGGTGCAAGCGGGCGTGGTGGCCGTCTCCGCAGGCGCCTTCCACAAGGATCCCGAAAAGTTTGGCGCCTCGATGGCTCTGCTAGGTGCGGGCGCCACGGTGGGTCTGATCTTGCCTTTCTCGCGCAGCAACGAAACTGAGGCCGACACCATCGGCTTGCGCTACGCCGCACGCGCGGGTTATGACCCCAGCGAAGGGCCCAAATTTTGGTCGCGCTTTTCAGCAGCGGTCGGCGGCGGCAAGGCGCCCAAGTGGCTCTCCACCCACCCCACCGACGAATCGCGCATCAAAAACCTCAATCAACTTCAACACGAAGTGTGGGCGGATTACGAAAAATCCCCCAAATATGGCCTAGGAGAAACGATCAAATGAGTGAGAACAGCAATCAAACCAGCGCCGACGAATTGAACGTCGATTTCGACAATTTTTCGGTACCCAAAGAGCGCTCCGAAGAGCTGCGCAGCGCCGTTCAGCGCGTCAAGGACGCCGGCATGGTCGAAGGCCTGCAGACCCTCGTCGCCGAACTCGGCGTCGAAGAGGTCTCGAGCCAGGACGACCAGATGGCCGGCCTGATCAAAGCCAAAAACCCCAAGGTCTTTCGCTACGTGCTGAACACGGAATCTGAGACCGAGCGCAGCGTTTTTGAAATCTTCCAATTCGAGCAAGAGCTGCGCGCTTCCGTAGCCGGCCGGCCTGTGCTCGAAGTTTCGTTCTTGCCCAAGGACAAAGACTTTCTCGTATTCTACGTCGATGCCGCTTTCCTCGAAAACTGGAAGGTCTTCGGCGCGGAAATCGGCGACGTGCTACGCGAAGCCGAGAAGATCAAAAGCGACCGTCAAAAGCATTTCAAAAAATTTGCCAAAAAGGAGCCTGTTCGCCATGAAGACGCTGAAATCCCTACTGAAGAATAACCTCGTCGCCCTCGCCCTCGTCGGAGCCACGCTCGCGGGAAGCGCTGCGCACGCCTGTGCCGAACACGAAGCCGCGGCGGCCCACGATTCAGAAGCCAGCAAGTTCATTGCCGACTCCAAATCCGCGAGCGCCAAACTCACCGAACTGCAGATCCCCAAAGTCAGCTGCCAAGCGTGTGCCTACAAAATCCGCAAAGGCCTCAAACCTCTGCCGGGCGTGCACCAAGTGGAAGTCGACGACACCACCAAAACACTGCGCTTTCGCTGCGACAAGTGCGACATGAACGACGTCAAAGCCAAGCTCATCGAAATTGGTTACCCGGCCGCCGAAAACACCTAAAAAAGAACCTAGTTCCTTAACCCGCTTCCTGAACCCCGTACCTCTAGGTGCCAGGTTAAAGTAGCGGGTTAAGGAACTAGGTTCTAAAAAAATGGAGGAGACCCACCAGATGTCCGCAGACGAGCACACCAACGATGATTTAAGAGTCTTACGTACCGCCTCCCTGCTGATCATCGCAGCGGTCGCCCTCACCGCGGCGCTCGTTTTTACCCGCGCGGCCATGGTGCCGCTGGTTTTCTCGCTGATCCTATACGCCCTCATCACCGAAACCACCGACTGGTTCGCCGCCAAACTGCGGTGGCCGCGCTGGCTCTCGCTTGGCATCGTGTTTCTCACCTTCATAGGCCTGGTTTGCGGTTTTGGATGGCTGGCCACTGTGTCGATCGACACCTTCGTGCAAGGCATCTCGCAGTACCAGTTGCGCGTGCAGGAATTTTTGCTGTGGCTCTCGCGCCGAGCTCTGTACTTTGGTTATTCTTTTAACGTCGACAAGTGGACCGAATCGGTTGCCGCCCTCCCCATCCTCGACTGGGCCACCACCATCACGGGCTTCGTGCTGGAATTCGTCGGCAATTTTGCCCTGGTGCTCATCTTTTTGATCTTTCTTCTCTTGGGCGAACAAAAGGGACGCGCGCGTCACCCTGTGGTGCTCGAAGTGCGCAACAAGATTTCGAGCTTCGTGGCCGTCAAAACCATCGGCTCCTGCGTGATCGCCATCGCGATCGCGATCCTACTCGCCGCCCTCGACATCGAGATGGTCGTGCTCTTTGCCGCCATCACCTTCGCTGCCAACTACATCCCGCAGGTGGGCTCGCTCATTTCGGCCCTCTTGCCCGTCCCCGTGATCATGCTCCGTCACGGCGCCGGCGTAGAACTCCTCGTCTTCATCGTGCTCTCGATCTTGCTACAATTTTTGAGCGGCAACTTTATCGAAACCAAACTCATGGGCGAACGCCTCGACCTGCACCCGGTGACGATCCTCGTCTTTCTCATCTTCTGGGGACTGGTGTGGGGCGTTGCGGGCATGTTCGTCGCGGTGCCCATCACCTTCGTGCTCAAGTGGGGCCTCTCGCGCCACAGCCTGACGCGTCCCTGCGCGGAGATCCTCGCAGGCCGCTTGCCGCAGGCATAACGTCGCAAAACGGTTGCCAAACCGGGGCGCGCGACCTATCGAGAGCTCATGCAAATTCTCTCGGTGCAGTCTCACGTCTGTTACGGTTACGTCGGCAATCGCGCGGCGTCCTTTCCCCTGCAGCGCATGGGCTTTGACGTGAACGCGGTGAACACCGTGCAGTTCTCCAACCACTCGGGCTACGGCGCGTGGAAAGGCGAGATTTTTGGAGCCCCGCACTTGCGAGAGATCTTTGAAGGCCTTGCCGCACGCGACGTCTTCAAAAATTCTGCCGCTCTGCTCTCGGGCTACTTGGGCTCGCGCGAGCTCGGAGCCTGTGTGCTCGAAGCCGCCGAGCGCCTTAAGGCCGCCAACCCGAAGGCCATTTACCTTTGCGACCCTGTGATGGGCGACGTGGGCCGCGGCTACTTTGTAAAACCCGAGATTCCGGATTTCTTCGTGGACGAAGTCATCCCCCGCGCCGACATCATCACGCCCAACCATTTTGAATTCAACCGCATCGCTGGTGAAGAAATCACGAGCCTCGAACAAATGGCCCGCGCCATGGACCGCGTGCACGCGCGCGGACCGCGCCTCATCGTGGTCACTTCGTTTTTAGAATCCGCGAGCCCTGGCCACGCCCCCACTCTCAAGGTTTTGCTTTCGGTGAAGGGCGGGGCGCGTTACTACGTGGAGAGCCCGCACTTCCAATTCCCCGTGGCCCCCACGGGCACGGGAGACCTTTTCTCGGCGCTTTTTTTGGGCAATTATCTCAAAAATCCTGCCAGCCCCGAGGTGGCACTGCAGCGCGCGACCGGTGGCATTTACCGTGTGCTCAAAAAGAATCACGAACGCCAAACGCGCGAACTCGAGATCATCGCGGCGCAAGATGCCTTTCTAGATCCCGAGCTTTTCCCTATTGCGCGATTTGCCTGAGGTGTTTTTGGCAAAGGCTCTCCCCCAAAGTTCCCGCCCGGCTTCGCGCTGAAGCGCGAGGGCTGGACGTCGATGAGCTGACATTTAAGGTCTGCTCGTCGCTAATAGCGAGGAGACGCTTCCACTTACGCTTGAACGACGGCGACAATTTTTGCGTCAGTCCTGCGCGCGCGGGCATTTCGGATTTCATGTGTTCGATCATGTAGCGCAAGATCGGCGGCATTGGGGGCGAAGAGGCTTTGCCGAAGCTGAAGAGCAAGGCATCAAGCCACTTTTCATGGGGCTTCATCAAAAATCGGCTGATCACCAAATCCACCTGATTGCGCGAGAGCGCGGAAAAGCCAAGCGAAGCAAAGTCAGGATGGGGCATCACGTAACGCAAATTGTGCACCACCTCGAGCAGCGGCACGTTCTTGCGAAAAATCACGGGCTCAAAGCGGGCCAGAGGCAATCGGCTGAAGTATTCGGGATTCACAGTGGCAAGAAACTTGATGAGCCCCCGGTCAAAACCAAAACCAGGATAACGCCAGTGGGCACTCGCGAAGCGCTCGTAATCGGAGAAGGTGACCTCTCCCCGCTGTGTCGCTACCGCCAAATGCGCCAGCGTCGAGTACGTGCCCGTCGTCAACTGGGCGAGATCCTTGTCGCCAAGTTCGGGGTAAGTCTTCACGATATGCAAGAGAAGTTCAAAAGTCTGCGTGACATCGGTTTGCGCAAAGACAAAAGCCCCTGAGCGAAAGAGTTCGCGTCCGATTTCGGGACCAATCCACTCAAAAAGACGCGAGGGGGAACCGGAGTAGGCCTCGAAGAGCGGCGCACTGACAGAGGGATCAAAGAAATCCACCTGCGGAAGCAGCTTCTTGAGCGTCTCGGAGAGAGGCGCCGCCGCGGAGCTCTCGCTTTCGGCGGCCGCGAAGATCTGTCGCCAAAACGCCAGCACCTGAGGCTTTTTATTATCTTCCTCACCGCCTCCACCGAGCGCCACCTGTACAACTTCGTCGTACTTCATGAGTTCCAGGATGACTTTGGAATCCTTCATCTCGAGGTAAGGCTGAGCACGCTGCGAAGCAAAGAAGCGGGAGCCATCGCGCTGCCAACGTCGACGCGCGTAGGGCAAGAGGGCGAGTCGGGGCTTGCGCATTTCGTCGAGCAAGCGACCGTCTTCAAAATAGTGTGAATCGTAACGAAAGCCCGACCCAAGGAGCATGGCGTAGACCGCCGCTCGGTAATCGTCTTGTTTCCAAGCGGCGATGGAGTTCAGCAACTGGCTTTCGTCGAGCGTGTGAACGGCCGCTCCAGATTTGCGTCTCGCTTTGACGAATTCTTCGAAAAACGCATCAAGGAATTTGAGCGAGGCTTCGGTTTCGGGCAAATGCACGAGCTCGCTGCCGAGCTCCAAGAGCGGCGCACGGGCCACGTCCGACCCTTTGGCGCTGCGTAAGGACTGTAGCCATTTGTCAAAATGGGCATCGCGGTAGCGCAAGAATTTTGTGTAATCCTCGCCGAGCCATGGCTGATAAGATTCGAGCAGCACGGCTACCGCCACCGATTTTGCGCGCAAGGCACTATCGACGTAAGTGCGGAACTCGCCGATCAGCTTGGGGTGACTTTTGAGGACGGCTTCGACGTCTGTGGCGGCGAGCGCACGATGCACGTCGCGCAAGCTGGCGCGAAAATAGGCCACCACCGGCTCCTCACCAGACTTCATCACGTTTGCGTCGTCGGGCACCCAGTAATTTTGTACGTAATCGGGCCGGTACGTAACGTCTTCGCTCGCGCTGCCGGTGTGCACGTCGAGCAAGTATTTAGAACCAGCGATCGTCACGAGCACCTTGGTGTAGTTTTGCTCGCTCGTCACGATGCTGGGGATACCCGCGTGCGAAAGGATCACGCTGCCCAGCAGGGAATAATCCCGGCAATCCACTTGGCAACTCTGCTGCGAGCCCAGGGGCTCGATCACCCGATTGTCCGGGGCGATTTCATTCGCATATTCGTGCAAAACCTCGGTGAGTTTTTCGGCGAAAGTATCAGCGTTGCCTTCGTCGCCCTGCTTTAAGAAATCCTGCCAGAGCTTGGCCACCGTACGCACAATCTTGGAATCTCCGAGTCGCGACGGGAAAACCATCACGGGAGGACGCTCACCTCCGTAGAGGGTCGTGCCCTCAAAGATGGCGCCGTCGGGAATGTAGAAGACCCGGTCGGCCGTCACACGTCGGTAACGATCGAAGCGAATCCCCTTGGGAAATTGGCCGACTAGTTCTTCCGCGTGTCGAAGATCCGCGATGGCGCCGTAAGCGACGTCGGATTTTTTGAGCACCTCATAGACTTGAAACTCCTCGAGCCACTGACGGGTGATCTCGGGATTTGCCGAGGACATGATCATTTGCTTGACAAGGAGGCGCAATCGCCCCGGCACGTAAGCAGAGTTGAAAGTGCTCGGCGAGCGCCGCGTGCTCAAGAACGTGCTCACAATGTCGTGAAACTCCTTGAGACTAGCACCTACGATTTGCAAGTTGTAGCGCGAGGCTTTGTTGAGCACCCGGAGTACGCCCATGATCTCAGGATTTTTTCCTTCGCGATAACGTTCGGTCTCCTTGTGAGTCGAGCGGCGGTAAAATTCGATTTCACCCCTCAGGACGGAATTTACCATCGGGTTGCTGCGGCGGCCGCTTTGGCCAAAGTCGGGCGCCCATTCAAAACGCACCTCTTGGGGATTAGCGTGCATGTGCAGCAGGCCGAGCGAGAGGGAGTCAGAGTTTTGTTTGAAGAAATCCTCGTCCCCGAGCACACCTCGCTCGAGCAATCCTTCGCGCAAATGGATGATGTCCCATGCGTTTTTCTCGCCTGTGTTGATCTCATGCTTTGCGAGGACGCGCCGGCGAATTTCATTGAGACGTTCTTCCGACACATCGAGGAGCACGTCGATGTCTTGTCCGGGTTGAAAGACGTCGAAAAAATGCACCTCTTTAGGGATCGCAAGGCCCGCCTCAAGTCGCGCCTTAGCGTAAAAGAGCACCGCAGCGGCCGAGCCGCCGAAGAGCCAGGCTTTGCCACGCGATTCGCTCTGGAGATATTTCAATTGAGGGATAGCCTGCACCACCGCATGCGCGGCGAGGCGAAGTTTTTCTTCGGTGACTTTGACTTTTACGGTCGCGCTCGTTTTGGCATGCGCGATGGGCGCGACGTGAATCGTGCTCAGCGCGAAGCTCAACAATAGAAATAAAAAACCACGGCCCCTCATCCCCTGCATGTCTCCGTCCCTTTCCTCTAGGACGGTGAACCAAAACACAGGGGACTCAGCTCATCAACGGGGCGAGCATGCTTCAATGGGGGTTTTAAGGCTTATTAAGTGATCGCTATGCTTAAACTCAAAAACTCAGCCGTTTGCGCAGATTTAAAAAGATTGTGAGGCATTTTTTGTGCGAACCTATCTGCGCCGCATCAAGTTCCGTGGGCTTTTGCAGAGCCTCGACAGCGCGCTGGTAATCGCCGTGCACGCCGCGCAGAGCTTCTTGCACGCGCGGATCTTGCGATCGCAGTAGCGTTCGCAAAAATTCGTCAAGCGTCGTGTCCTCGCCATCAAACTGTGCGTATTCCACGAGCCTGTCGATCATCAGCTCGCTGATCTTCCAGCGCCGGCCGGGCGGGGTTGTGCTCGCCGGTGTGGCGATCACGAAGCTGCGGTAAAACTCATCAACAAATTCAGGCTGCAGCGCCATTTCGTGAGCCACAAGAATCGCGCCCACCTCTTCGCCCACCCGCGGATCGGAAGATTTTACGAGCGAGGCCATCACTGTGTAAAAGTCCACTTCGTCGACCGAGCCCTGCTCGAACTTTTTTCCCCAGAATCGAAGCGCTTCTTTAAAGAGCTCCGATTCGGTATCGCTCACCGTAAAAATGGTCTTGGCAAGACGCGAGCTGAGCGCGCGATGCTCGAGCACGTCGAGTTCCGCAATCAGGCGAGTGAGACGAGGCCCGGCCACGCTAACATAGGCCGCAAAGTTCTCGGCGCTCATGGCATTCATCAGGTCAAAGTCGAGTGCGTAGCGCACCGAAAAGCCTGTCTTGTCCGCGGGCGCTAGGAATTCAAAATTGAGCGGATAATTTTCGTCGAGAAAGCTCACAAGCTTAAGCAGTTCCGCGTTCGAGAGAGTTTCTTGGATCACACGCTCGCGCCAGCGCTCGATGTCTCCGCGCAGTCGCGCCCTGTGCGCCTCGCGCGCCGTATAGGCGGCGGAGGAGCTGCGAAAGTAATGTTCTTCGATGCGTTTGCCGTCGTCGGGACGCGCGACACCGTAGCGAGCGTTCTCGGTGACAAGACGCTCTAAGGTCGTGGCGACCTGATCACCGCGCTCCATCGATGCAATCAGATCGCGGGTCGTCTCGGCGTCAAGGTTCGGAGAGAAGAGCGGCATCGAATCCCCAGGTTTGACAATGAGCAACCGCTCGGCCGGATCGTCGCCGAGCCGCACCACAAAGGGGACAAGCTCCGTGCCCTCCACGCGCTGCAGGTATCTCACACCCTCGGGCAATTGCCACATGCGATGCAAAAAGTTCACTCCGCGAGGCACGGCTACAAGTGCGATGGGGTCGCGAAAGTCGGCACTCACCCAATCCCAGAACTTCACGTAGGCGGCGCGGTCAGAGCGCACCCGCAGCGCAAAGGCCTCGCGCGTGCTGAGCACGGCGCGGTAGCGATTGGAGTGGTCGAGATCGCGCACAAAATCCACGCGCAGACCGTGAGGAGTCAAATCCAAAATCGGATGTGCAAAGTCGTCGCGCGCCCAAGCGTGCGAAAGACCCATAAGCGAAGCGATGAGCAGCAGCTTCGAGGCTGCCGAGTTCCCCCCAAAGGCCATTAGCTCGGAGACCTCAGCACGAGCTTGATAAGGCTCGTTAATTGACGAGAGATGGCTTCGGGATGCGCGAGCGGTTTTTTACCCGCAAGCCCCGAGAGCTGCACGCTGAGTCCCCAGAGCAGGCCCATCTTGAGCGCGTTGGCGACGATCTCCAGATCTTCGTTCATGGGCTCACGTGGATGATAGTATTTCCAGGCCTTGGCCATTTGTTTTAAATAAGTGGTTTCCACTTCGCGAGCGGCCTTGCCGATGGCGCCCGGATCGTCGCGGAACAACATATAGACACGCGGAGCCCAGGGCGAGCCCTGGACCTGCTGCATGGCCTGCAGCAGACGGTTCTCCTGGAACTCGTCCCAGCTGCGGTTTTTTTTGAGTGCGTCGTCGAGCGAATCTAGGTGCAAAAAAAGCTTCAGCGAATGCCGCACGGCCTCGGTGAGCAGCGATTCCACTTTGGAGCCAAAATAATAATAGAGCGTGCTGCGCGGAATTTTGGTGACCCGCGAGATCTTGGAATAGGTCAGTTTGTAAGGCGGGTGCACAAGAAAGAGCTTCACCACCTGCACGAGGGCTTCTTCGATCGTCACCTTGCGCGCTACGGCTTCGGCCTTCTTTTGGGGCATGAGCTCCTCCTTAGTAGGACAACGCGACAAGCGCGTGGTGAGCCATCCCGTAAACCATAGCGTCTTCGTCGATGTCAAACCTAGGATCGTGACACATGTATCCTGTCTCTTTGGCGAGGTTGCGCGTGCCGAGGAACATGAAGTTGCCTGGGACTTTTTCGCAGTAAAAACCGAAATCTTCGGCCACCATACTGGCGCGATCGGGGTAGCGCACGTGCTCGGCGCCCAGAAGCTGCGTCATCACTGCGGCCACGCGATCCGAAGACTGGAGGGCGTTGAGACTCACGGGGTAACCCTCAAAAAACTGCAAGGAATAGCTGGCGCCGTTGGCAGCGCAGAGTCCCTTCAAGAGATCATCCACCTTTTTGCGCACCAGAGCTTGAATCTCTTTATTGTAAGTGCGCAGAGTGCCGGCGAGCTTGACGCTCTCGGGAATCACGTTGGTCGTGGTGCCCGCATGAAACTGGGTGATCGAAAAGACGGCCGGTTGCTGCGGATCCACAGCACGACTGACCACCGATTGCACGTTGGTCAAAAACTGCGCGGCGATGAGGATCGGATCGATCGCAAGTTGGGGCTCGGCCGCGTGACCGCCGACGCCTTTGATCTCTATATAGACTTCGTTGGGCTGCGCGGTGGCTGGTCCGCGACAGATGCCCACCCTGCCGGTGTCGTGCAAGGGCCACACGTGCATGCCGTAGATCTCATCCACGCCATCGAGCACGCCGTCTTCGATCATCGCGGGCGCGCCGCCCGGAAGGTTTTCTTCGTTGGGCTGAAAGACAAAACGAACGGAAGTTTTGAGTTTGGGAGCTAGGGTCTTCAGAATGCGGGCGCCGCCGATGAGCATCGCGGTGTGCGCGTCGTGTCCGCACATGTGTGCCGCGCCAGGCACGGTGGATTTGTAAGGCTTGTCGCGAAGCTCGTCCATCGGCAGCGCGTCCATGTCAGCGCGGATGGCAATGCGGCGCGTGGCGCCCGGCACCTCAAGATCGGCCTGCACGCCGGTACGACCGACATTTTCTTTGACCTTAAGGCCGAGGGCGCGCATCTCGCGCGCCGCGACGGCGGCGGTGCGATGCACCTCAAAACCAATCTCGGGATTGCGGTGGATGTCGCGACGGATCTCCACGATGGACTCGAAATGTTCGCGAGCGAGCCGTAGGACTTCCGCTTGGAGAGCAGGATCGATGGTGATCTTCGACATCTTATGCCTTTCTGGTTTCAACGGGCGTCTTGCGCCGCGGGTACAGGGATTTACATATCATGCATTCCAAACCAAAACATCCCCGCGCCGGGCAGTGCTCGCGCGCGTAATAGATGATCTGCAGATGGAGCTTGTTCCAAGTGCTCTCCGGGAAAAGAGCCTTGAGATCGCGCTCGGTTTGAGTGACCGAGGCGCCGCTGGTGAAGCCCCAGCGCTGCGCAAGGCGGTGAATGTGTGTGTCCACCGGAAAGGCGGGCACATGAAAGCCCTGACTCATCACCACGGAGGCGGTTTTGTGGCCCACGCCGGCCAGACTCTCCAAAATTTCAAGGTCGCCCGGTACCTGGCCACCGAACTCGGCGACGAGGCGTTTGGAGAGGCTCAAAATCGCCCGCGCTTTTTGGGGCGCAAGTCCGCAAGGCCTGATAATTTTGTAGATCTCTTCTTCGCTGAGAGCGGTCATGGCGGCCGCATCGGGGGCACGCCCAAAGAGAATGGGGGTAACTTCGTTGACCCGGGCATCGGTACACTGCGCCGAAAGAAGCACCGCGATGAGAAGTTGGTAGAGAGATCCAAAATGGAGCGGGGGCTCGGGGTCCGGATAAAGCCGTGAGAGCTCGCTGAGGACATGCTGGGCTCGTTCCTTTTTGGTCATCACTAAATTACGTAATGCGGTTTTTTGTTCAAGTCATTGATTTTTATAAACGGCCGCAGGCGCCGGCTCGTCCCAAAATCCGTGCGCCCCGCGCAAGGATTTTGCCCTTCGTAACGGCGCAAATTTAAAGAATTAGTGGTCGACGAAGTTGCGGTTTAGCGTCTATACCTTGGGGCCGTGGCAAGCCTGGTTCTCAAAAATTTGTGCAAAGATTACAGTGACGTCCGTACCGTTCACGGCATCGATCTCGAGATCCACGATCGCGAGTTCGTGGTCTTCGTCGGCCCCTCGGGCTGCGGCAAGTCCACCACGCTGCGCATGATCGCCGGACTCGAAACGATCAGCGAAGGCGCGATCTCCATCGACAAGAAAGTCGTGAACGACATCCCGCCCAAGGATCGAGATATCGCGATGGTTTTCCAGAACTACGCCCTCTATCCGCACATGAGCGTTTACGAAAACCTCGCCTTCGCGCTCAAACTGCGCAAATTCCCCCAGGCCGAAATCGATAAAAAGATTCAGGAAGCCTCGCGCATCCTCGGCATTCAGGATTACCTGAACCGCAAACCCGGCGCGCTCTCGGGCGGTCAACGCCAGCGCGTGGCCATGGGCCGCGCCATCGTACGCAATCCGAAACTCTTTCTCTTCGACGAACCGCTCTCGAACCTCGACGCCAAACTGCGCAACCAGATGCGCGTCGAGATCAAAAAACTTCACAAGC
>Ga0247823_10000088_pt1 | contig 69132 bp, 68 predicted proteins | sample 13C_PalmiticAcid_2_FD_192426 | JGI IMG/M metagenome (GOLD analysis project Ga0247823, IMG submission 192426) | Soil microbial communities from agricultural site in Penn Yan, New York, United States - 13C_PalmiticAcid_Day30 | ecosystem: Environmental > Terrestrial > Soil > Agricultural land... | reverse complement strand
GTGTGGGTGTCGTCAGAGGCGTCCAAGTAAAGGACGTTGGCGGCAAAAAGAAGTATTTCTATATTCTTCAGCTCATCGAAAACGGCAGCACGATTCTTATCCCTACGGATAAGGTCAAAGATGTTGGCTTACGCGCCATCATTGCCAAGAAAGATGTGCCTAAGATTTATAAAATACTGAAATCCAAAGAAATGGTTGCCGACAACCAAACTTGGAACCGTCGCTATCGCGAGTACATGGAAAAGATCAAAACGGGCAGCATCTACGAGATCGCCGAAGTGCTAAGGGACCTTTATCGCCTCAAAACCGATAAGGACCTGAGCTTTGGAGAACGCAAGATGCTCGACACCGCCAAGAGCCTGCTCATTAAGGAACTTTCGCTGGCACAAGCCGTACGCGAAGACGCCGTAGAGTCAGAACTCAAGAACATCTTTGAGATTACCGCGACAGCGTAAGTCGAAATATCTATATCTATTGCATTGAAAAAGGGGCCTTCGAGATATAAATCGAAGGCCTCTTTCCATTTGTGCCTCGGCACATTCCGGAATGGTGACCATAGTTCAGTTGGTTAGAACGCCAGATTGTGATTCTGGAGGTCGCGGGTTCGAGTCCCGTTGGTCACCCCATTTTACCTCGAGCCATAAGCCACTTTACAAAGATAGAGTGACCTCGTTAGAGCTCCCCTGAATGAATCGGATCTCTAAAAGCTTCGCCGCTACCCTTTGTCTTTTCTCCGCCACGGCTGGCGCGAGACCCCTTGCTGAGATTCAAGCGTCGAAAGTTGCTAACCTCGCCGCCGAAGGAACCCTCGTTCCCTTCAACTACCACGAGAACTCCGTATTGACCGGATTTGAAGTGGAATTGGCCAATCATCTTTTTTCAAAACTCGGCGTGCAAACAAAATGGCAAACCCACAGCTTTCAATCTCTACTGGTTGGCCTCGGAGGCAACCGTTACGATGCCGTCGTCGCCTCCCTCGCCATCACCCCCGAAAGAAAAGAAGCCGTGCTCTTTGTCGACCCTCACTACTGTTCAGGCCCGGTGCTCGTGACCAAGAAAAAAGGACTCACCTCGCTTTCCACCCTGAAAGATCACCGTGCGGCCGCCAAAGAAGGAACGATTTATTTTAAATTTTTGGCCGAGCAAAAAGGTCTCAAAGAAATCAAAAGCCTGCCCAACAACTCTGACCTGATCCAAGCTTTGCTATCGGGACGCGTAGACGCGATCGTTCTAAACGAATTCGCGGCCGAAAGGATGCTCAAAGCCCACCCGAAAGCGAATCTCGTCATTGGTGAAAAACTTATGAGAGAAGAGCTCGGCATCGCGGTGAACAAGAAAGATGCCGATTTGCAGAAAGCATTAAACCGAGAGCTCGCGTCCGCGCTTGCTGACGGAACTTATCACGCCCTCAGCATGAAATACTTCGGGCGCGACATTCGCTGTCAATAAACTCACTCACCTTTGCGGCGCAGTACGTAGAGATCGGCGTTCGTGCGCTGCAAATCAAAGATGCTGTAGAAAATGCCTTCGCGGGATTTGTCGTCTTCGCGGTTGGCTTCGATGCCGACGAATTTGCCTTCGTCCTCGGGCACAGCAGTCGAGTACATCACCACGTGGCCCGCGCGGACTTTGGAGTTGGCGGGAGTCCAGCGCCAGACGATGAGATCCCCTGGGCGAACCTTTTCACCCTCATCCACACGAACGGCTTGGTATTCATTCAGCGCTTCGCGCATGCCCCACTTTTCTTTGAATTCGGTGCGGATGGGTTCTTCTACTTCGGTGAACGCGTCACCCGTGAGTTCGCGGTAGGTGTATTCCATTACCATCGTGGAGAGACGCACGCTCGAGAGCGTGGCGTAAGACAAGAAGGTGGAGCAATCGATGCCGCGGCACTGGCCGTTCTGCATTTCACCACCAAAAATAAAGCCTGCGTTGGGCACCTGCAAAAAGCGCGCGGTGACTTTGTCGTTCTCATGAACTTCAGAAATGAGCTTGGTCTTTTGTGTGAGGGCGGTCGTCACATGGGCGGGAATGGGCGCGGGATAGACGAGCTGGAGTTCGGGCATTTTGGCTTTGGATTCGCGCACCATATACATAAGGAGCGTTTTGAGCACCGTGATTTGGTTACCGCTCAAAGTAGCAGCCGGTTTCTGGCCACGGCTGAGGTCTGACCACGAGGCGTTTAGCATTGCGAGCGCGTCGTCCAAAATGCCGCTGTACTTGGCGTCGCCCAAAAGTTTTCCAAGACTTGTGCGCAAGGGGGGCAATCCGCGATCGTCGCCGGTTTTGGCGTCGAGCTCTTTTTTGATTTCGATCAGCTGCGTTTTGTCATTTTGGATTTGCTCCGTGACTTGGGCCACGAGCTCGGGACCAAAAGTGGAAGATCGGGACTCTTCCAAGCGATCTTGTAGCGCTTTGATCAAGAGATTGAGATCGGATTCGTTCGCGGTGTTCACAAGCGACTTGAGCTCCACGGCTCGGCGCAAGTAGCCGCGCTCGCGCGTTGTGGGCTCCGCGCGCACTTCTTCTGTCGCGGCAGGCGATTGGTGAAGCGCCTCTTGGGCCGAAGCCAAAAAGGAGGGGATCCAAAGCAAGGCCACGAAGAAATGGTGATTTTTATGAAAAGTGCGCATATTTAATAAGTGCAACAAGCGCTCCACGCATGCCCACAGCCAAGATCCTGATTTTACTGGATTCTTCTTCGGGATTTGCCCATTCCTCTGCATAGCTTTTGTACAGGCGCCCACTCTTAACCCTGGCGGTGATCAAACCTTCCGTACTGCGTGATAAAGGAATCCTCGCGGTCTTTGACGAGGATCTTCACAAGCTTTGCCATCGGCCCCCACTGCTCGGTAAGCTCGAGGCCTGCAAAATAAAAACCCTGCTTGAGCTTGGTGATGATGATGCGATTGTTTGTCACAAGGTGATGGCTCGAGATGCGCTCGTAACCCAGCTCGCCGAGATACGCGATCATGTGCTCCAAGAGTTCCTTGTAAATGCCCTGCCCCTGATACTCGGGCAGTACGCCCGTATTGCGCATGTAGAAGGTGTTGTGATTGTCCATCTCGCCCATCATCCAGCCCATCGGCGTGCCGTCGGCAAGACAAAATAGGAGCCACTCGTGGTGCAGCTGTGAGTAGTGATCGTAAAACGACTTCATGGCTTCGCGCCTGGCGGCGGTGATCACAAAACGCGCGTGCTCGCCGTTTTGGGGATAGATCCTTTCAAAAAGCGCTTCAGCCACCGCGGTGACTTCCTCGCGAGTGGAGGCTCGCACCGTGAAACCACCCCGCGTGGTGTAGGGGAAATGCTTCGCACGAAGTTGATCGATTTGCATACCAAATTGCCCTTAGCACAATCTCCGGGGATTTCAGATGAAATTCAAAAACGCACGCGGATCGCAACGTGCAGAATGCGCCTTAATACCCCGACGCGCGGATCCTTCTTATGAAGCGTTCTTCGGCGTTCATCGCCTGACGCTGCATGCGTGAGAACTTGGGCACGCTGCGCGAAGGGTCGGCCAGGCGCAGAAGCGAGTGACACTTCTGTACCGATGCCGAAAGCACCTCGGCGCGCCCCCGACGATGGCCTTCATCGAGTTGCGGAGGTATGGGCACTGGGGAGATCGCGTAAGAGAGGATCATGCGATTCATCGCGGTGCTAAAGGAGGACTTGGGCTGCGGCACGGTCATTTGCAACCGCACGCCCGTGTCGCGCTCAATCACCCCAATGGCAAAGTACTGCGCATCGGCATCCACCGCCATCCACGTTGCTCTCAGCACGTCCGTATCGGGGCGGTGGGCCCGCAGCGCTACGCGGTCGTCCCACTGCCAGCGACTCGACTTAGGATCTACTGGCACCAAATAAAAATCAAAACCCGCCCGGTGCAGAGTCTCGGCATTGGCGGGAGCGATGTACTTCACTTTAAAGGGCACGGCCTTCACCAAAATGCGCGCGTACTCGTGACCAAAGTGCGTGGCATTGCCTTCGCTGTCGATCATGTTGTGCCAGCGCAAAGCAGTAAAGGCCTGCGGTGCTTGTGCCCCCGCTCCCTCCACAAGACGACGCACGGTTTCGAGCGGTGTCGCCGAGTGCATCTCTAGCGCGTTCTCTCCGCTCACCGACACGCCCATACGATGGGCCGTTTCGAGCACCTGGCGCACCATGCCTTCGGGATCCGAGAAGACCGGATACCACGGATTGTGCTCATGGTTGTTCATCTCAAGGCAGGTAAAGGTCACACCCACACGCCACTCCCTAGCGGCCATAAAGATCGGATCGTAGTCGCGATAACCTGTGGCGATCTCCGCGGCTCGCGGTGCCTCGGGGTTGAAGCGCTGCCAGTGTATCCCCGCCACTTTGATCGAGACCTTTTCCCCGAGCGGACCATGCGCATGGCCCACAAAAGCCTGCGAAAAGGCCCTCAGTCCGCGATGAATCCCACTCTGCAAAACGCCGCCATACCAATCCAGCAGATCTCGGTAATAGGGCGTGTCCTTGGCATGCTCCAAAAACTCTTGCGTCGATTCGTGAGGCGGTATGGGTCCCGCACTGCCGTCCATCGCGCCATCAAAGGCGCTGATGGACGTGCCCCAGGATTCATTCAAACGGCGCAAGTCTCCGCCATAGCGTGATTTTAAAAATTCGCGAAAGCTTGAGATTGCCGCTTCGGAGTAAATTGGCATCTCACCAGCGCTTGGATAACCAAAACCAAATTGACTCACGTAAGAGGGAAAGCGCGCTTCGGAGGCGGGCCCCAGGCCCACGTAGATTTTAGAGATGGCGCTCTCAAAGCGATCGTAGATATTTGCTTTCCAGCTTTCATAAAAAGGCACGAGCTGCGCTAGCGTCGCCTTGTCGTCAGCAAAAAACGAAATCGTCTCGCGGTTTGTCTGGCCTTCGCGATAGCGGTACTCCGCTCCCGGCACGCGTTTCCACACATGCGCGGGGATGGGAATGTCGACGCTGTCGCCCACATTGCCGCCTATGGCGTGTGTGGAGAGAATGTTCACCCATTTGAGACCCGAGGCTTCGATCACCTCGCCGAGCTTTTGATAATAAGACCAGTCGTAGCGGCCTTCTTCTTTTTCCACCAGGCCCCAACAAATGTCCGTGGTCACACCTTGCACGCCCATGCTCTTTAGCGTTTGCAAGCCCTTCGCAAAGCTCTCCCACTGCGTGATGGGCTCCAGGGGCATCATCACGTAGTGCTGGAGTGGGGGACGCGCAGGTTGAAATTGCAGAGCGGGCGAAAACCAGGCGTCTTCGTAAGCGAAAGCCGACTTCGCCATTAACAAGACTAGGACCAACCCCAAAACTCTCATCGAGGAATTTCTTAGCGGGACATTTTATCCTTGTACAGCCCTAGAGTGTTAGATTGCCCCAAATTATCAAATTCACTTAACACTAAGTTGATCTCAGGTTCACAACTCGCTTGTAATTTCGCCCGCATGAGAAACATCACCAACTACCAACACGATTTTTTCGAAGACGATGAAGAAGACTTGGACGTAGCCGACCTCTATACCGTGGTAACCACGCGTCGCTCTCGTCGAGCGAAACGGTCGGAGGCGGATCTCTACGATATCGCCGCCGAGCACATGTCTCAGAACTGGCGCGAAGTCTAAATCATCCTAACCAGGGCCCCGGGACGATCGCACGTGCGATCGTCCCGGGGCTTTTGCTTTTTTAATTTCATAAACTTGCAACATTAAGAAACCTTTATAGTGACCACCCATTTTGACTTCACTCATTCCTATCGTTTAGCGCTGATGGATCAGAACTCAACGAATAGGAGAAAGTATGAAAATCTGCCCTAATTATTCTACGCTCTTTACGCTCTCACTGAGCCTTGCAAGTCTCGCCGGTGCCGCTGAAAACGACTGGAAGCTTCTCAGCGCCACCTACAGCACCACCTCATCACAATATGTCACCAAAGATAAAGGAAGCCTCACCGTCACCATCGCCACGGGCTGTGCCAGCACCTACGCCGACGCCGAAAGCGAATTGGCCGAGGCAACAGCGGAAATCACGCGTGCTCTAGAAAAATACGACACCGTTAAGATTGCCAACCCCAAACCTGATCTCAACATCTCCACCATCGGTCGCTACCGCATCCAAGGTGGCGACGAACCCCGCGTGATCGACACTTGCAACAACGAGCAGGCTGTGACCCAGCCACTCGGCGAGATCGACCTCACCGCAACGACCTTTACAGGGTCGGCTGAGATTCTTATCGAGACCACACAAAAGATCGGCACCCTCACTGAGATCCGCCAAAAGCTCAATCTCTTTGCCGCAGACCTCAACAAAGCCGATAACAAAACCAAAATCACCGTGCCGCAAGAAATCTTTGGCATCAGCGCCGAGCGCCGCAGCGAAGCGCAAGCCACTCTCGACAGCGAAACTCAGTTGATAGGTGGCAATCAAAACCGCCTCAATGTCGATCGCCAAATCAGCGGCGGCTTTAGCGAAGCCTATGTCATAGATGTTCGCCCCCAAAACGAGGGGTTTTCGGGCTTTGGTCGTCAGCAGGGCCTCACCTACCGCACTATACGTCCCAAGGTAGACGCCAATGGAAAATCTGTGCTCACAGCGTATTACACCTTCGACGTGCGCTACTTGCCCAAGAACTTTGCCACATCGGTGGAGCCGAGCGAAGACCTCATCGGCAATCGTCAATTCACGGGCAAAGGCACCGTGATTACGGATACGGATTACTACGTGGGCCAAATCACGCTGAGCTCGGCTTGTCACCCCTCTGAGAAAGCCGCAACGGACGCCATCCTCGCGGCGGCCCAAGGTTTTCGCGACGAAGCCCACACCGTTGCCGACACCTCAAAAATTTCGATCTCTGAGCAAGTGCGCACCGAAACTGCGGATCCCTATGCGCAAGACACCTGGACTCGCTGGCAGCTCGCCAAGACCGAGCCGCAACCGCCGGAGCTGAGCGCTAAGCAAGATCAGGGCGACGCTGAGAACAAGAAGTGGCTCTTTTTGAATCTTTGCGATGGCAAAACTCAAGTGGCCACCGATTCCAACTCGCTGCCGAAATCGTTTCAAGTTTCTTACAAGATCACGGTCTTCACCAAAAACTTCGAAGGTCTCAAAAAGTTTAGCGCTCTGGCCGCCAAGTTTAACGAAGGCAAAACGGGTTCGACTCGCGTGCAAGCCACCGCAACAAAGATCGACCCCCGCCTCGATCCGCGCAAGCATTTTGAAGCCGTGGAAGTCATCGCCTACAAAAACGCTCTCGAGAACCTTCTCGATCCCAGCAGCGACCTTGCCAAATTCGTGACCGGCGAAGCGGGCGCTTCGGAAGCCTATTACACCTTTTCGTACTACGGATCGCAGCCTCCGCGTGATTCGGGCGGCAACCAGAAAGCGGCATTCGGCGCCGCCCCTGGGCGATCGCGCAGCGCCCTGGAATCCTCGGCCGACGAAGCCAGTCCCCTCGACGCCTATTCGGCAATCGACACCAAAGACGGCGACATCCCCCAAGGAGAGCTCCAGCAGGATCTCCTTTACTCGCTACGATATCGCCCGCGTAAAGACCTTGTGACGCTCATTCGCGAACGTCGCGAAGCGACTCCCAAGCCCGAAGGTGGGGTCGAGCTCCGATAATTTCCACGCCCCCTCTCAGGCCGTCGCTGACGACTTTCAGCGACGGCTTTGTGACTTCTTACCCCACTTCTCGCGTCATTAAGTTCATTTAACACCCCTTTGATCCGCGCAGGACGCGCTCTTTCTATTCTCATGGATTCAGGATTAAAGGAGAACAACTCATGGGAACTTGTGCTTGCTGCGGCAATCAATACGACATGCGCATCATCGGCCACGGACTAGAATCCGACGGTCACATGTACTGCTGCGCTCATTGCGCCAAACATTCCGGAGAAACCGGCCTGCGCGACAGAAAATAGGGAGCTTTTATGAAACACCAAAAAAAAGAGGAAGCCACTGAAGAAGTTCCTACCCTCAAGGATCTTAAAAAAATCTCCGCCATCGTCGAAGAAATTCGTGTCGCCATGATGACGGCCGTCGACGAATCGGGCAACTTGCGCAGCCGGCCCATGTACACTCAGCACATGAACCTGGATGACGGTGTGGTTTGGTTTTTTGCGAGCATCGACTCCACCAAAACCAGCGAAATCCAAAAGTGTGGTGTCGTGAACCTCGCCTACTCGCACCCCGAAAAAAACACCTATCTCTCCATCTCGGGCGATGCCTTGCTGAGCCGCGACCAAGGCAAGATCAAAGAACTCTGGAGCCCCGCCGCCAAGGCCTGGTTCCCCGAGGGCATCAAAGATCCGGGGCTCTGCCTCATCAGGGTGAACGTGGAACACGCCGAATATTGGGACGCCCCTTCGAGCACCATGGTCACCATCTTTGCGGCGGCCAAGGCTCTCTTCACCGGGCACCGCCCCAGTGGCCTGGGGGATCACAAGGGCCTTGATTATACGGCCCGGGGCTAACGCGCGGAGATTTCGTGTGCTAATTTAAAAAGTACATGAAAGCTCTGATTCTCGGCTTCATCCTTTTGGGCCTGGGCGCTTGCGCTTCGGCACCCTTTTACGATTCCACCACTGCGCGATCGCTCGGCAAAGACAACATGTCTGTGGCTGCGGGATACCAGGTTTATAGCGGCATCACGGGCCAATTCGGATACGGGGTGAGCGAAGACTTCGACGTCGGCGCCCAGGCGGAACTCGGCATGTTCTTCAACACCTACGGCCTTTGGGTGAAATATGCCCTGGTGAATCCTATCGACGATGGCTTTGCGCTCTCGCTCGTGGGGAACCTGGGAACTTCCGGCGACAAATCGTATTATACCGGTGCGGGGCTCGGCATCTCTTACAAGTACCGTCGCATCGAACCCAATCTCTTCGTGCGCTACAGCTACGTGGACAACAACGAAAATTATGACTTCATGATGGGCGATGAAAAGGTCGACGTGCCCGCTGAACCCTTCTCCTACCTATACATCAATCCTGGCATTGCGTTTTGGTTTAACGAGCGCATGGCGCTCGCCTTTAACCTAGGTTTTGTGATCACCGATCAGGGCGAATTTCTCGACGATCCGGAACCCGGCTACGGAGCCGCATTTCAGTTCGGATTTTAAAAATTAATAAGAATTTTCGAAGGTCAAGATGTGGCCGCTATCAACTGGTTGGTATTGATACACATCGCCGCTCTGAAGCACTCGTACCGTGGTGCCTTTGGGAAAAAGCTTTTGCACAGAATCCCACGTGGAGCCTTGGCGCACCCACAAAAGAGTGTCGGCGGGTAGGGTCACTATCATCGATGGGTAGGCGCGCTTGACGTTATGTTCGATCAGCTCTTCCCACTCGACATTTCGCTTGAACCCATCGGTATCAGGATACACGTCGACGTCGGCATAAGTTTTGGCCGTGATCACGCCCATCGAGTCTAGGCTCAGTCGGTTGAGCTTGAGGCGTTCCTCGGTGCGGCGATTGAGCTCGGTGTAGCTCAGGCGGTTTTGCATTTCTTCGATGCGAGTTGCGATGCGCTGTAAAAACCTCAAGCAGCGCACCGATACCCGTGGTTTTAGGGGTGCGGAGCTCGGAGCCTCGGCACGCGCACCCACCGCGGCTAAAAGAAGCACGAGATGGGGCAGACGGGCGAACATGGATTTAGGTTAGCACGGCTGACGCCCTGCTTTAAACCCGTTTATGGGCGCCAAAATCATGGCACAACTCTCGCCTAAGTGGCTGTTTTCTAGATCGCTTCATCAAAACTTCACTTAGCCGGCCTGGGCAAAAGCTCTATTCTGGAAATAACCAGGGCAAAGCCTCAATTTGCTTATTCTTTTTGCCGATAAAGAGTTCTGAGAAAAGGGGGATTCGCTTGCTAGCATTTTTGGGTGTGCTCCTTGTCGGAGCCGCACTTTTTTACATCGCGTACCGCATTCAGATGGCAGCCGAATCTTCGGCGGCCGAAGATCGCCTGAACCTCAACTGGAGCGACGCCGTCAGCGAAGAAAGCAAATTCGATCCGCCGATTTATCTCAAGCTCACCAAGCCTTTTCTCAAAGCTGGCCCCTTGCTCTTTGCCTCGGGCCTGTGGAAACCCGCGGCCATCGAGGGCTGGAAGAAAAAAATCATCTCCGCCGGTTTGCGCAAGCACATCGAAGCGGAGCATTTCGTGGCCGCAAAATTTTGGTTTGCCTTTGAAGTGGCCATCTTCGCTCTGGTGCTGCTCGTTTTCTCAGACACGCCCCCTTCGCCCTTCTTCCTTGTGGGCGTTGTGGCGGGAGCCTTCTTCATGCCCAACATGCACATCAACTCGCTGCGCGAGAACCGTCAGTTTGAGATTCGCATCTCCATGCCCTTCGTGGTGGACCTGCTCACACTCTCGATCGAAGCGGGTCTGGACTTTATGGGTGCCATTTCCAAAGTGGTCGACCGCGCGCCGAACGGGCCCTTCATCGAAGAGCTCTCGGTGCTGCTCAAAGACATTCAGCTGGGCAAATCGCGCGCCGAGGCCATGAAAGAAATGGCCGATCGCATCGACATGATGGAGATGTCGAGCTTCGTGGCGATTCTCGTGTCCTCAGACCAAATGGGTGCGAGCATCGGCCAAGCACTGCGCAGCCAATCCGATTCGATGCGCTCCGAACGCATGAGCCGCGCCGAAAAGCTCGGCGCTCAGGCGAGTCAGAAAATTCTTATTCCACTGGTGATCTTTATTCTACCCGCGACGATGCTCATGATTTTCGGGCCGCTCGTGGTGGGGTTCTTTGTAAAATAAGGGAGGCGATGATGAAAACCATTAACATTCGATTCAGCGCCAATCCCAAAGCCCAAATCACGCGCGGCTTGCATGCGCTCACGCACGGCGAGCGCATGGTGGGTCTCCTGAAACACCTCGGCCTGGCCGACGACGAAGCCATGCTCATCGCCGAGTGCAAACAAGTGCACACCTTTTTCATGAAATTCCCCATGGACGCCATCTTTATCGACAAAGGCGGCATCGTGGTGGGCATTGAATCCCTCAAACCCTGGCGCCTTTCTAAAATCCATTGGAGAGCGGCTTCGGTGATCGAAACCAATTATGGCTGGGCCAAACGTCACGGCATCGCGATCGGCTCCACAGCAGAGGTGACCCCATGCTAGCGCTCAGAATTATGAAAGGGCCCGCCAAAGTGGGTCAACAGATCGTTATCGAAGGCAACACCGCACGCACACTTGGCCGCGCCGCCGACGTAGACGTGCAGCTGCCCTCCAACGGCGTCTCCAAAAAACACTGCCAAGTGCGCGAAGTGGCCGGCTCCAAACTCGAGGTCATCGACCTCGGCTCTTCGAACGGCACTTTTGTGAATGGTTTGATGATCAAAAAGCACATCGCCAAGCCCGGCGACACCATCACGTTGCACGACTTCGTGCTACGCGTGGAAATCGAAGCACCGCGCCTTGCTGCCGTGAACACAGGCTTCGCCAGCGAAATCGGCCTGGCTCCCGACGCCTTCGCGGCGTCCTCTGGCCCTTCGACCGCCTCCCCCACACTGAGCGCAACGGCCGCGCCCGTGCAAAAGAACTTTTTTGAACGCACAATATTCCCGATCGCCGACAACCTCGCCCAACAAGCCGACGTGCGCACCCTCGTGGTGGGCTTCTTCATTTTGTGGTCGATCGCAGTCGCCTCGCTCAGCATTTTCCCTTTCTCCGACACCTCGAACATCCGCATCGAGCAGCAGGCCGTAGAAGTCGCTAAACTCTACGCGCGCCAACTCGCCCGTGTGAACGAGACCTTTGTCAAAGAATACGAATATCAGCGCCTTGTGCCGACCCTCGACCAACGCGTGGGCCAAACCCCTGGCGTTCTGAGCTCGATGATTGTCGACGCTAATAATGGACAGATCCTTGCCCCGGCAGAACTCGTGGGCCGCTCGCTCGCCAACCCCGAATCCGTTGCCGGACTCGAACTACTCAAAAAGGTTCAAGACGAAAACGGCTATGCCAAAGTCGACTCGCGCGGCGTGGTGCATGCCCTCGCTCCGATCCGGGTGGGCGTGAGTGACCCCAACAATGGAGGCGCCATCGTCTCCAAAGTTGCCGCGGTTTCTTACGTCGAGATGGATGCCACGCACTCCAACCTCAAAGCGGCCGATCTCGTAGACGGTGCCCTGAGCGCGGTGATCTTTGCACTTGTCATGGGCTTTCTCTTTGTCGCCATGGTCTACCGATGGACCGAGGGCAACCTCGTCGTTCTCAGCGACAAGCTCGAAGAGATCATCGATGGCAAAAGTGGTACCGTGAATGTGGATATCCAGTGGGAAACTCTGAAACGCATCGGCGACCAGATCAACACCATCGCCTCACGTAGTGGCGCAGGCGCCTCTCTCAACGAAGAAAAAACCCTCGAATGGGCCATGGCCACGGTGGAGTCTCTCCCCGTTGCGGCCGCTGCTTTTGACCAATCGCTCGTGGTGGTGTCATGGAACCATAAAATGGAAAACGTGATCGGCATTCGCGCCGCCATGGCCCTTGGACAAGACATCTCGGCCGCTAGCCGGGACATCGCCTTTGAAAACACCGTGCGTGAGCTCTCGGGCCGCGCCCTCTCCGAGCCGGGCATCCCCCAGCGCAAGCGACTCGACTTCAGTGGTCGTGAACACGAAGTGGTGATGGTCTTCAGCGAAGGCGCCCACCTCATCACGATCACCTTGCCGGAGGACAGTTGATGGCGTTTGAGCTGATTCTTCCCGACGGAAGACGTTTTTTGCTGCAGAAGGATTGGGTCCGGGTCGGCCGTGCCGACGACAACGACCTGGTCATCACCAACGCCACGGTCTCGCGTTATCATTTGAACGTCTATGTCAAAGCCGAGGGCGTGATCGCCGAGAACGCCGGCTCGCAAACCGGATTCTTTGTGAACAACGAAGCTGTCACCGAAGCCAAGGCTCTCAGCCACGGCGACGTGCTCTACATCGGCAACGTCTATCTCACCTTTAGCCGCGCGGGAGAAACGCCCCTCCGCCGTCGTCCGCCCCAAGCGGCCGGCGCCTCCGCACCCAAAGACAGCGCCTCACTCTACAGCATGGCCTCGCAGGCTGCGGTCAAAGGCGTGCGCAGCGGCGGTCCGGGCACCACGCGCATTATCATGTACGGAGCCCTCGCGGCTTTCGTCGCTTTTATGGTGATGTCCGAAGATCCTGCGAGCAAAGAAAAATCCTCTAGCAAAGCGGGCAGCGATGCTCCGCTCGCCTTTGGCCTGCAGCCTCTGCCGCCCGACGCCTTTATCAAGAACCACCTGCTGCGCAGCGAATCTGAAATGCGCGCCGAGGGCAAATTCCAAGAAGGTCTGCAGGACTATTACAACCAAAATTACGGACGCGCCCGCATCTCGTTTCAAGAGGCGGCCGAGTTCAATCCCCAGCACGCCAAGTCGCTGGAGTACCTCGCCAAAACCGACGCGCTCATGCTCGACACCATCACTTCGGCCATTCGCGACGCCGAACAAAGTTATGGACTGGGCCAACTGCGCCGCGCTCGCTGGCAAGCCGCCCAGGCGCTCGGCGTGATCTCACAACAGATTCCTGGTTACGCCCGCAAGCTGGCTCAAGAAGCCGACATCGAAGCCATTCGCCGCAACCTGGCACAGGGACAAGAAGAATCGCTGCTCGCGATTCCCTGCGACCAGAGCCTGCACAAAGACAAATGCAATACCGCGCTGAAGATTCTCAAAGAATCCCGGCGCGCGCTTGGGGATGAGGATTTGATAAAACGTTATGAGCAATGAACGTAAACTACTCGTCTATCGAGATTCAAAATTAATTCTGGAGTTTGCCCTGAGCGGCGATTCCGTTACGATCGGTCGCGGTGACGCTTGCGATGTGGTGCTCGAATCGGAATCTGTTTCTCGCATGCACGCCAAGGTTATTATCCAAGAAGAAGCCCTCTACCTCGAAAACCAATCCTCTACCGGACAGCTCTTTGTCGACTCGAACCAAGTGGAAATGGCCGAATGGCCCGAAAATTCCGAAGCTAAAATCGGTCCCTTTGTTTTGCGCTGGGCCTTTGGCGAAGCCAAAAAATCTGCGACCCCCAAAGCCTCGGCCGCCGTGGCCGCTCCCGCTCCGGCACCCAGCGAAAGCTCCCCCAGCAATGAGGCGAACGCTTCTGCTCCAGCCGAAGCGCCATCGAATTTTGGTTTCGGTGGCGAATGGGCCTCACCCCCTGCCGAAGAAAGCCCCGAAGCGCTCTCGCTGGTGAATAACAACGAAGAAGAAAACGTGAATTTCGCCGTAGCCGAAGTCGTCGACGACGAAGACTCGGACGACAATGACGATAGCGATGAGTCTCGCGACATGGACCCCCACGGCCAAGAAACTCATCAGTCTTCGGCGGGCGAAGCCTCGTACGTCGATCAAGACGGCAGCACTCGCATCTCTTCAACCGACGCTATCGGCGTTCTCAAGGTTACCCAAGGGGAGACCATCGGTCGCGAGATCAAGCTCGACCAAGGATTCCAATGGATCGTCGGTCGCAGCTCCAAGTGCCACGTCAAAATCGATAACAACAAGCTCTCGCGTCAGCACTTTAAGATCGTCAAGGTCGGCGGACGCTACCGCGTGCAAGATTTGGGTTCGGCCAACGGCACGCGTCTCAACGGCATTGCCGTCACCGACGCTCCGCTATCGCCTTTCGACACCATCGTCGCTGGTCCGGTAGAATTTCAGTTTTTGATTGCGCAGTCGCACCTCGAAAATGCGCCAGCTCTAGCGGGCGCCGCTGCCCAACCCTTTTCGTCGCAAGAAACCACTCAATTCGCTCCGCCTCCGATGGTCTACAGCGGCGACGGCGCCAATCCCTTTGAACACGCCATGCACGCTGCGGCTGCAGCGAGCGATAAGAACGCCTCCGGAGGCGCCACAAACGCTTCGGCCGGAATCTTTGCAAACACAGGCAAAACTTCGGCCGGCCCCCACTCACTCAGTGGCAAAGCCTCTCTTTGGTGGAACGCTCAGCCCAAGAACAAACGTCTGATTTACGTCGGCACCCTAGCGATTCTGCTAGCCGTGCTGCTGATGCCCGGAGAAGAAGCTCCGAGCACCGCACCCACCACACCTGTGGCCGCCACCGGTGAGAGCGCAAATACGGCTGCCGCCACACCCGCACCTGATGCGGTACCCGAGCAGCGCTCCGAAAACATCTCGCCTGAGTTCTATCTTTTGAACCCCGAAGAGCGTCGCAAAATCGAAGACGCCTACGCTCGTGCACAACGCGCGCGTAACGCCGGCAACTGGAAAGAGGCGGTTGAGCAGTCCAAAGAAGTGCTCAAATACGTAGACCGCTACAAAGACATCGCCGACATCTTGGCCGAGTCTCAAACGCACTTCAACGACATCATCCTGGGCGCCGTGACCAAGGACCTCAAAAACTCACTCGACGCCGAAGCGCAAACCACTGAGCAGGTAAACCTGCTCATCGAAGCCGGCAAAAAGGCGATCGCCGAAACCCGCTGGACCGATGCCCAAGAACAATGCGCTAAGGCTGTGAGCCTTGACCCACGCAACGAAGAGGCCAACAAGTGCTTTGCGGCAGCCTATGGGCAGAACGCCAACTTCATCGCCGAAAAACCTCCCGTCGAAGTGGCCGTCCCCACCGACCCGGATCTAGAACGTCAGGCCGAGCTCGAACGCGACCTCGAAAGCAAAAAACAAGTCTACCAAATGGCTCAGGCACTTGAGCAAGAAGGCAAACTCGACCGCGCCCTCGATAGCTACAAGTCGCTTCACGCTCAAGTTTCGCGCGAGATCGACAGCATCAACGTGCCCGGCCGCTTTCCGGCCGCGATCTCGGGTTCGTATTCCGAAAAGAACACCGAGCTCAAAACCCTCGTTGAGCAGCGCATGAAGGACATCTACTTCCAATACGAAACCGAATACCGTACTCAACTGGTGGACGCCGAGCAGCTGATTGCCAACCAAGATTATATCCGTGCGCGCGAAACCTACGACCGCATCCTCAATGCGGCTCCTAACTTTAATGACGTGCGCAACAAACGCGCCGAACTCTACCGCCGTATGATTTCTGAAGCCCGCGGTATCTACCACGAAGCGCTGATCTACGAATCTGTGGGCGACTTGCAGGCGGCTATCGACAAGTACTCGCAAACCAAGCGGCTCTTGGGCGGCATCGTTCACCCCAGCGCCGATGAGTATTTCCGCAAGGCGAACGCCAAGCTCAAGGACCTGCTGCCATGATGATCTTTCGTCTGCCCACGATCCAGATTCAAAACCACCGGGTGATGATCTGGGGTATCGAAACCACATGGTCGCAGACGGGTCGATGGGATCACGCGCCCATCCTGTGGCAATTCGAAAAGGCACTGCACGAAACCAAATTCGATCGGCAGTCCACGCGTCTGCACCCTGTCGCTTCGCACTCGGCCTTTGCCGCCGAAGTGCTCGCCTCTATCAAAAAAGCCACGCTGAGCCTCAAAAAGCTGCACTCACGCGAAGTGACTCTCTTTTGCACGGCCAAACTCAAGGGCGAAGGCAATCAGTTTTTTTACGAAGGTACCGTTCCCTCTTGGGTCAAACTTCTTGAATTCTCTGCCTCGCGAGACGTGGCCACCCTGCACAGCTATACACCGAACGAATGGTTTTCGTTTCGCTACACCTCCGGCTCTTCGCTGCACGTGGTGAGGAGCGACATCAGCGACTGCGCACATCTTTTTGATGTGGGCGAAACCAGCGTTTGCCGTTTTGAATCGCTCGCGGAGTGGCTATCGACTTCCTCGCCGGTCGGCATTAGCTTCTTACCCGAGGACACCACCTAATGAAGATCTCCCGTACTTTATGGCCCTGGTTCACGGCCGCTCTGCTCGTGATCATCGCCGTCCTTTGGTGGCAGCGCTCGCACGACAACGCCGAGACCGCGTCGGGAGCCCAATCTTTCGAGAGCGTCTTTGCGCCTTCACGCCAAGAGAACGGCCCCATCAAAGTGCCCACGCCCACCTCTCGCGCGGCGGCTTCGGATCTCGCCTCGACGCTCTTTAAAAACTTTGCACACGAAGAGGTTCGCCTTTATTCCCTGGAGCTCCTCAAAAAGAATTCCGTATTCGAAGACTACCAAGTGCTCTACCGCTCGCGCCCCGTCGAGAACTTCACCTACCGCCGGATGCTGAGCGCCACCGACCCGGTAGAACCCTTCGTCGCCCTGCGCGCGCTGGATGAGCGCGATCTGCTGAGCGAACGCGACGTCGAGCGACTATTGCGTGCAGCGCAGCCAGACATCGACGAATTAAAATTTGAAGACATGGTGTGGGGACTAGGCGACAATCAAACGCTCTATCCCGCCTACAAATACGCGGTGAAGCTCAAAAATGGCGTGCGAAAAAATCAGACGTGGGTCATCCACGCCAAAAGCGGCGAAGTGATGAGCCGAAACACATTTTCTAGAAACTGAGACGAGTAGCGATCAACCTTTGATCGGATTCTTTTTGCCGTCGTCGATACGCTTTTTAAGCTCTTTACCGACTTTGAAGAATGGCAATTGCTTTTCGGGAACGGAAACCGACGAACCCGTCTTGGGGTTGCGACCTACGTAGCTCTTGTACTCTTTGACGTACCAAGACCCAAAACCGCGAATCTCGATTCGATCGCCGTTCACTAGTGCGTCGAACATAGAGTCAAAAACGCAATTAACGAGTGACTCAACGCGCTTTTTCGTCAAATTTGATTGGGCCACTAGCTTTTCTACTAGATCGGACTTTGTCATATAATTAATTTTGACAAAGGAATCAGGGCTTTGGAAGTGGGTTAGGGCGAGTTGAAGCTATGCGTTACGCAAAAAAGGCACTAAAAAAAATTATCACCGGTGGATTCGTCATCATTTTGGCGCTCGGAGGGGGCGCAGCCTATTGGGTTTTTGTGCGAAGTCCCTACGATTTGCCTAAAGGACCCCTGGTTTTTGACCGTCTCAAGCCGCCCACCACCTCCACGCTGCTCGACGGCGAGGGGGGCGCGATTTTCTACTACGGGCGCAACGATCCCATCGCCTTCTACAAGCCTCTCAGCCTCATCGACAAGAAACTCCAAGACTATGTGGTGATGCTCGAAGACGCGAAGTTCTTTGCGCATAAGGGTTTTGACGTCGAAGAGATCAACTCTTCGTTTTGGCAAAACCTCCAAGCCCGTCGCATCAAACGCGGCGGCTCGGGCATCACTCAGCAGCTGGCAAAAAACCTTTTCCTGGATCGCCAGCGCTCCTACGCGCGCAAGCTTTACGAAGTGCCCTGGACGCTGAAACTCGAGTCTTCGCTGAGCAAACGTCAGATTCTCGAGCTCTACCTCAATTCCATCGAGTGGGGACCGGGCCTGGCGGGCGCCGAAGCGGCCTCTCGCTATTTCTTTGGCAAATCCTGCTCGAACCTCAGCCCGGGCGAGGCCATGTACCTCGCGCTCATGATCCCCAGCCCTTCGCGCTTCAATCTGATTCGCAACCCCGGCGCCGCCAAATCGCTCGAGACCAAGCGTCGCTGGTTTGTGGAACGCCTTGTGGGAGAGAAAAAAGTTCCCGCCTCTGAAAAGCAAAACTACATGACCATGTCCTTCGGCATCCTGCCCCTCGAATCTCCGGAACGCGTTTATCCCGCGCCGGTTTCCGACGCGTTCCGCGCTCCGGAATGGGCCGAATTCCTGAAGCCCTATGCGCGGGGCAAGCAGGCGCGCGTGTCGATCATCAAGCGCATTCAGATCACCGGCGCCGCTCCCGAAAGCTGGGAAACTGTGAATCCGCTGCCCGAAACCGTCTTCTCGAACACCTGGTGCGCGCGACTCGAGGGCAAGCTTGTGGGCTATTGGACCTTTGACGAAGCGCAAAGTCCTAGCGCAAGTCTCACCGAATACTTGCAAGTGCAAGGCGCAGAGCTGAGCCCCTGCGTCGACCTCAACATCAAAGAGGCGCTCACTCAATGAGTGAGATCACGGGTGAGCTCTTAGCCGACAGGGCCAAGGCCGGTGGTCTGTGGCACCAAGTGCCCGACTCGCTCGTCATTTGGGATCAGCGCGCCTTTGATGCGCTCGTGAGCCAAGACCCCACCTCTGGGCTACACCATTTCGCCGACCAAATGGCTCACCACTGGCCCGGCATCGCAATGCTTGTGGGCGTTCTTCTCGCGCTCGGCGCCATCAAAACCCGTAATGGAACCACCACCAAAGCTCTCCTCTGGGAGCTCGTCGGTTTTTTGATCATCCTCGGTGTGGGCAACATGCTTTCGGACGAGCTCAAGGCGCTCTTCGCGCGACTCAAGCCGCACATCTCGCATGACATTCCGGGCGTCAAACAACCGCTAAGTTTTCCGTCCAATCACAGCTTCAACACAGCGACGATCCTGGGGTTCTGGCTGGTGAATCTGCGCCACTTGCCCTCCCGCAGCGTGCGCAACGCCTCTATCGCTCTTTTGACGCTCGTTTGGGCCTTCACCGCATGGACGCGCGTCTATCTCGGCGAACATTTTCCGCTCGACGTGATTGCGGGATTCATCTTTGGTTTTGCCTACGGCGCTTATGGAGCATGGCTCCTAAGTCGAGTCTTGCTCGCAATGGGCAAGCACGCCAAGCAGTGATAAACTGAAGTCTCACATGAAATCATACAAAAAGTACCTCATCGTGGCATCGTCTGTGATTTTAGCTGGCCTCGCGCTGGCCGTGCTCGCCGTATTCATGTACTCGCGCGAACTGCCTTCGCTCGACGCGATCAAAAACTACGAGCCGCGCCTGGTGACCACGGTGTACTCGGACAACTACGAAGTCATCGCGGAATTCTCCACCGAGAAGCGCTTTAAAATGCCCATCAAGAACATTCCCAAACATGTGCAGCAAGCCTTTGTGGCGGCCGAGGATGCGGATTTCTACAACCACTCCGGCATCAGCCTTAAGACCATCTTCCGTGCCTTCATCAAAAACCTCATCGCCGGACGCACGGTGCAGGGCGGTTCGACCATCACCCAGCAGGTCACAAAATCCATCTTGCTTTCGCCCGAGAAAACTTACACTCGCAAGATCAAAGAAGTTCTGCTCGCCATGCAAATCGAAAAGCAGCTCTCCAAGGATGAGATCCTAGAACTCTACCTAAACCAAATTTACCTCGGCGGCGGCGCCTACGGCGTGGAAGCCGCCGCGCGCAGCCACTTTAACAAATCAGCCAAAGACCTCACGCTTCCTGAAGCGGCGATTCTCGCCGGTCTTCCTCAGGCGCCCTCGCGCTACAGCCCTTCGAGCAATCCCAAGGCTGCCAAGGCTCGCCAGCACTACGTGCTCGACCGTATGCGCACCGAAGAGATGATCACCGAAGCTCAAGAGACCGAAGCTCTTGCCCAAACGCTGAAAGTTTACAAGCGCGCCTTTTCGAGCTCCAACAAAACGCCCTACTTCACCGAACACGTTCGCCAGTATCTCATTGAGCAGTACGGCGAAGAATCCGTGCTCACGGGCGGCATGAAGGTTTACACGACCGTCAATCTGAGCGCGCAGCTCGCAGCCCAGAACGCCGTTCACAACGGCCTACTGAACTTGGACAAGCGCATTGGTTTTCGCGCCGTCGAAAAAAGCTTCCCTAAAGAGAGCGAGCAAAAAGAATTTCTCGACAAGCAGCACCTGCGCATTCTGCGCGACTACTACCAATTTGAAATGCTGACTCCCGAAGGTACCCTGGAGCTGGCGGTGGATTCCAACGAACCCACGCCCCTTACAGTTGGAGAAACCTACCAAGCGCTCGTCGTTGACAAGGACAAGAAAACCCGTGCGATCGTCGTGCAAGTGGGCAACACCCGCGGCACTGTGAGCACCTCAGATTACCAGTGGGCCCAAGAATCCGCCGGTGAAGACATCTACGTCGCCAAAAACATCCGCGACCCTTTCAACGAACTCAAAAAGGGCGACATGATTTATGTGCAGCCCAAACGTCTCGAAAAATCCTCGACCATCTTTACGCTCGACCAGGTTCCCCTGGTACAGGGGGCACTGGTGGCTTACCGTGTGAACGATGGTGCGATTCACTCGCTCGTGGGCGGTTTTGATTTTTACAAATCCCAATTCAACCGCGTCACTCAAGCCAAGCGCCAATCGGGATCGAGCTTCAAGCCTATCGTCTACGCCGCAGGACTCGAACTCGGCCTGACGCCCGCTACGGTGATCGTCGACTCGCCCATCGTCTATCAAGACCGCGCCGAGGAAGAGGCCTTCTCGCAGAGCGCCTGGAAACCGAACAACTACAACAACCGCTTCTACGGCGACACCAGCTACCGCAACGCTCTGGCTTTTTCGCGCAACGTGCCGGCCGTGAAACTCGCCCAGTATCTGGGTGTGAAAAAGGTCATCGCCTTTTCGCGCTCGCTCGGCATCACCTCACCACTGAACGAAGACCTTTCGCTTTCACTCGGTTCTTCGGCACTGACACTCGATGAGCTCGTGCGCGCCTGGGGCGTCTTTGCAAACAAAGGCAAACCCCTTGCGGTGCACTTCATCAAACGTGTCGAAGACCGCAACGGTGAGATTCTTGAAGAGTACAAGCCCGTACCCACCGAACAAGTCATTCGCCCCGCAACGGCCTTCCTCACCACGAGCCTTTTGCAATCCGTGGTGGAGTACGGCACTGGCGCCCAGGTCTCCGCACTCGGCCGCCCCATTGCGGGCAAAACCGGCACGACGAGCGACTACAAAGACGCTTCGTTCGTAGGCTACACTCCGCAAGTGCTCGCGGGCGTATGGGTGGGCTTCGACGAGAGCCGCCCCATCAACCGCAACGAAACGGGCGCCAGCGCCGCGATCCCCATTTGGATGTCGTACATGCGCGAAGCTCTCAAAGATCTGCCTCGCGCGGACTTCGAAGCTCCCGACACGGTCACGCGCGTCGCTATCGACCCACAGACCGGAAACCTGCCCACCGCCTCCACCAAAAAGGTCGTCAGCGAGTACTTTGAAGTGGGCACCGCTCCGGGCCAGACCCGCGCGAAGCTAGAAACCACCGCTTTCGGAGAACTCAGCAAAGAATCCCCCAACGCGGCTCTCGCTTCGGGTGGAGGAGACACCGCGGCCGATACCCAAACTGCATCGCTCAACCAAACTATGGTGATTACCGGAAATTCGAGCTTCAACAGCGACTCCAAAATCCAGAATGCTGGCGGTTCGCCCTCGAGCGCACCCGAAGACGGCACGGCCGACGACCTCCTGAGAAATGAATTGTAAACGGCCCCCCATATCGACTATGAAAGGCGCCACTTATGATCGTGATCAAGACCCGCGAAGATGTCGAAACGATGAAGCCGAGCTGCAGCCTCGTGTCCGACACTTTGGATTTTATCGAAGATCACATCAAAGCTGGGGTTAGCACCGAAGCCCTCGACAAGCTCTGCCACGATTTCATCGTGAATCGCGGCGCCGTGCCGAGCCCGCTCAACTACAAAGGCTACCCCAAGAGCATTTGCACCTCGATCAACAACGTGGTTTGCCACGGCATCCCCAACGATCACGAACGTCTGCGCGACGGCGACATCATCAACGTCGACGTCTCAGCGTTTTTGAACAACTTCCACGGCGACTCTTCGCGCACCTACATGGTGGGCAAGTGCTCGCGTGCGGCGCGCGAGCTGGTGCAAGCCACTTACGAAGCTATGTGGAAAGGTATCGAAGCCATCCGCCCGGGCGGTCACTTTGGAGACATCGGTTATGCGATCCAAAGCTTTGCCGAAGCCAAAGGCTATTCGGTGGTACGTGAATACTGTGGTCACGGCATCGGCCGCACCTTTCACGAAGATCCGCATGTCACGCACTACGGTCGTCGCGGCACGGGTGAGCGCATTCGCCCCGGCATGGTCTTCACCGTGGAACCCATGATCAACCAGGGCAAACGCGACGTGGATCTGCTGGACGACGACTGGACCGCGATCACCGTGGACGGCAAGCTTTCGGCCCAATTTGAGCACACCGTGGCTGTTTGGGAAGACCGCCTTGAGATTCTCACCATTGGCGCGCGCGAAGACGCACCCCGCGAACTGCGTTTCTAATTTTTAAAATTCCGACTTAAAATTTGAGGTCAAACGCAACCGCGTAGGCATCGCTACCCGCCAGGGTAGGCGAAAGGTTCCAATCGCCGGCGTTCACGGGCGGGGGGGTTTGTGCCACAGCCAGTGTCATAAAGAGCGCCGAAGCGATGACCCCGATACCTGCGCCCAGGGTGATGTTGCGCACGTGGTCCTGAGGGCGCTCGTAAAACGAGAGGGTCGAAAGGCCGAGCACACCGCCCACCAGGCCAGAAAGTAAAATGATTCCCACGGTATTACGCGTGTCGTAAGGCGACGCCGACCCCGACGAGCCGCCCTTGGCTTGGGCGAACGCCGGCTGTGAGAGCACCAGCGGTAGGGCGAAGAGAGCGATGCACAAGAGGCGCCGAATTTGCGTCATAAGAATACTCTAGAGCCCCTTTGGCGGCCTCGCAACCGTGAGCATCAAAATCGTGCCTCTCTTCCGAGGCTGTGATAGTGATATTAGCTATGAACATCGCCCTCAGCATTGATCATACGCTGCTCAAACCGACCGCGACCGAAGCGCAAATCAAAACGCTTTGCGACGAGGCCAAAGAACACGGCTTTTACTCCGTTTGCGTGAATCCCAAGTGGGTTCCCTTTTGCGTCAAAGAACTCAAACTCTCCGACGTGAAGCCCATCACGGTCGTCGGCTTTCCGCTCGGCGCCACCACACTCGAGCAAAAGATCTACGAAACGCACACGGCCGTGGCCGACGGCGCCGAAGAGGTCGACATGGTGATCGACGTGAGCCTCGCGCTCAGCGGCCAGTGGCAGGCGCTCGTGGAAGAGATCAACGCCGTGGTCCGCGCCGCTAAGGGTGTTCCCGTCAAAGTGATTCTCGAAACCGGCTTTCTCGACGCCGAACAAATTTACCAGGCCTCGCGCGCCTGCGTGCAGGCCGAAGCCGCTTTTGTAAAAACCTCTACGGGTTTTGGTCCGCGCGGCGCTTCGCTCGAAGACATCGCCATCATGCGCCGAGCCCTCGAAGGCTCGAACCTCAAGATCAAAGCCAGCGGCGGCATTCGCAGCTACGCCGACTGGAAACAATTTGCCCAGGCGGGAGCGAGTCGTATCGGCACTTCCGCTTCGGTAGACATCGTCAAAGCCTCGCGCGGAGCCTGAGATGAACTCTCGCGTGGTCTTCATCGTGCTCGACTCGGTGGGACTCACCGCCGCGCCCGACGCCGCAGCTTTCGGCGACGAGGGCGCCTCCACACTGGGCAACCTCTACCGCTACCGACAAAAAGCGGGACGCGAGTTTCAAGTGCCCAATTTATACCGCTCCGGACTCGACGATCTTTTTCATCGCCACGGCATTTCGAGCGAAAAACCTGCGCCCCACAAAAATGCCGCTTGGGGCACACTCGAAGAAGTCTCGCGCGGCAAAGACACCAGCTCAGGTCATTGGGAATTTGCGGGCATCCCGCAATCCAAAGCCTTTCCGATCTTTCCCCAGGGTTTTCCGCCCTCGCTCATCAGCGAGTGGTGCCGCGCAAACAACCTGCCCGGCGTGCTGGGCAACTCGGTAGCCTCGGGCACCACCATCATCGAAGAGCTGGGCGAAGAGCACATGCGCACGGGCAAACCGATCGTCTACACCTCGTCGGACTCGGTATTTCAAGTTGCCGTGCACGAAGAGAGCTTTGGGCTAGAGCGCCTCTACCGCATTTGCGAATCGGCGCGTGAGCTCCTCAATCCCCTCAACGTGGGACGCGTGATCGCGCGTCCTTTTGTGGGCACAAGTTCTGAGAATTTTGCGCGCACCGAAAACCGCAAAGACTATTCGGTGATGCCTGATTATCCCAACCTTCTCGACGTGATCTCCGAGGGCGGGAAATTTGTATACGGCGTGGGCAAGATCGACGACATCTTCTGCCACCGCGGCCTGACTCGGACGAACCACACGGGTCGCAACGAAACCAGCATGCAGGCCACTCTCGAGGCCCTCGAGCAAACGCGAGGAGAGAGTGGACTCATTTTTGTAAACCTCATCGACTTCGACCAGAAGTACGGTCACCGCAGGGATCCCGAAGGCTATGCCACTTGCGTGGAGACCTTCGACGCTTGGTTGCCGAAATTGCTGGCCTCACTAGAGCCCCAAGACCTGCTCATCGTCTCGGCCGACCATGGCAACGATCCGACCTTCAAGGGCACGGATCACACACGCGAGCTCGTGCCATTTTTTGTTTACGGACCTAAGGTCGCAGCTCGCTACCTCGGCAATTTCCGCGGCTTTCAGCACGTCTCAAAATGGGTGCTGGATTACCTGGGCGTGAGCGATCAAAAACTCGTTCACGTGCATCCGCTCAATTCATTGGAGTTCTCGTGAACAAATCTTTTTGGCCTCCGCGCTTTATCGAAACCAAACGCGATCGGGGCGCACATTCTGCCGAAGAGATCGAAGCCTTTGTCTCGGCAGTCACCCGCAAAGACATCGAGCCCTACCAAATCAGCGCATGGCTAATGGCGGCTCTGCTCAATGGCCTGAGCGAAACGGAAACCTCGGCCCTCACCATCGCCATGAGCCGCTCGGGCAAAACCATCAAGTGGACCCAGCTGAACGCGAAGTTTCGCGAAACCAAACTTGTCGACAAACACTCCACGGGTGGCGTGGGCGACAAGGTCTCGCTCATCCTGGCACCTCTCGCCGCATGCATGGGCATGACGGTGCCCATGATGAGTGGACAGGGCCTCGCGCAAACAGGCGGCACCGTCGACAAGCTCCTTTCGATTCCGGGCTTTAACATGGACATTGATACTGAGCGCATGGCCAAACAGCTGCTCTCTGTGGGCACCTGCATGATTCGCCAAACGAGCGAATTTTGCCCGGCCGACAAAACGCTCTACGCCTTGCGCGACGTCACCGGCACTGTGCCGAGCGTCTCGCTCATCACGGCCTCCATCCTCTCCAAGAAAATTGCCGAGGGCGTGGATTCCCTGGTCATCGATCTCAAAACTGGCCGCGCGGCCTTCATGCAAACACGCGAAGACGCCCGCCGTCTCGCCCACTCCCTGGTGCGCGTGAGCCGCGAAGCGGGCCTGCGCACGCACGCCACACTCACAGCGATGGACTCGCCCCTGGGTACGCGTGTGGGCAATGCGCTCGAAGTCATCGAGTCGCTCGAGATTCTGGCGCAAACTTATCCAACAGATATGCACAAACACGCCTCGGCGCCGCTCGAAAAGCTCTGCGTGGATCTCTGCGCTGAGATGGCTCTCGTCTCTGGCCTCTGCCCCACACTCGAAGCGGCCGAAACCCTGGCTTGGAAAAAACTGCGCTCCGGCGAGGCTCACGAAAAGTTCCTCGAACTCTGCTCTGCTCAGGGCGCCGAAACCGGCTGGCAAAAAAAGCTTCCACGCGCCAAGTTCTGCGTGGACGTGAAAGCCTCGGAGTCGGGTTATCTGCACGGCATCGACGCGCTGGCGATCGGCTGGCTCGGTGTGGAGATCGGCGTGGGCCGTGCGCGCGCCGAAGATCCTGTTACCCCCGACACCGGTTTTGAATTTCTTGTCACCACCGGTGACCGCATCACTCGTGGCGACGTGATTGCCCGCCTGCACCTGAACGAAGAAAACCCTGCGATTTCCGAGCGCGTGCTCGCCGCCGTGGAGATTCGCGATTCCAAGCCCGAAGTCCCTCCCCTCGTTTTAGAAAGAATTTATGACGTATAAAAATCTCCTCGAAGCCACCAAGAATCTTCCCGCCGCCGCTCGCACTCCCAAATTGCATGTGGTGTTGGGATCGGGCCTGGCGGGCGCGCTCGACAGCGTCCTTAGCGCCTCCAAAGGGTGGCAGGACCTCGCGGAAGTTTCCTTTCTCGACCTGCAGAGCATTCCGCACACTTCGGTGGTCGGACACAAAGGCTCTTTTCGATTTGTCACCCACAAAGCGAGCGGCGCCACGGTGGTGCTACAAACCGGACGCCTGCACGGCTACGAAGGGCACGAGCCGACCATCGTGGTCGCGCCGCTCGTAGAATCCTTTGACTTGGGTTGCCGCACCTTTCTGCTCACCAACGCCGCCGGCTCTCTGCAGCGCAAGTGGGGTGCAGGTTCGGCCATGGTGATCACCGATCACGTCAACCTCACCGGCAAGAACCCCCTCATCGGAGCCAACCCTCGCAACGTGCAAAATCTCGAGCGCGGCCCGCGTTTTCCGGACATGAGCACCGCCTATTCCCCCACGCTCTCGAAACTCCTCAAGCGCTCGCTCAAGGCCAAACTCAAGAACGTCTACGAAGGCACTTACCTTGGCGTGCTAGGGCCCAGCTTTGAGACGCCGGCCGAAGTGCGCCTCTTCTCGCAGTGGGGACTGGGCGCCGTGGGCATGTCGACCGTATGGGAAACCATCGCCCTCAAGCACATGGGAGCCGATGTCGCCGGTTTGTCTTTTTTGTCGAACCTCGGCGCCGGACTCTCCAAGTCTCCGCTCTCGCATGAAGAGGTGCTCGAGACGGGCAAAAAATCGGCCGACCTCTTGATGCGTGCGATCCTCGACTTCGCCGAAGCTTTTGTCGGCGGCGAGAGCTCCCCCAAAGCAAATTCCCCTAAGAAAGCTCCGGCCAAAGCCCAAAAGAAGAAGACTAAAAAATGAAACAATACGACATCTCAATCAAAGCCGGCATCCTGCTCACCATGGAAGAGGGCCGCGAAGAACCTCTTCACAACCAGTGGGTGCACATCAAAGGCTCTAAAATCGCCGCCATCGAGCCCATCGTGGAAGGCGCCGCCCCCACCTTCACCTCGAAAAAGATTCTCGACTCGTCAAACTCCATCGTGATGCCGGGTCTTGTGAACTCGCACGGTCACTTGCCGATGACGCTCTTTCGCGGACTCGCCGATGACTTGCCCTTTCAGCAGTGGCTGATGGATTATATCGTGCCGCTCGAAGCCCGCCTCGTGTCTCCCGAATTCGTACGCCTCGGCACCGAGCTTGCCATCCTTGAGTCGATCCGCACCGGCGTGACGAGCGTTTACGACATGTACTACCACGAAGATGTGATCGGCGATGTGGTCGATAAGTTCGGCCTACGTGCCGTGCTCGGCCAGTCGATTTTGGACTTTCCCGCCCCCGACAATAAAAATAAGGACGGCTCAGATTACAAGATCGTCGATAGCCTTGTGGAGCGCTTCAAGGGCCACGAGCGCATTCGTCCCATCATCGCGCCGCACGCACCCTACACCTGCAGCGACGAAACGCTCACCAAGGCTCGCGATTACGCCCTCAAGCACGACATCGGCATCGGCATTCACGTTTCCGAAACCGCAGGCGAAGTGCAGGGCTCTCTGGAGCAATACAAAAAAACTCCCGTCAAACGCCTGCATGACTTGGGCGTTACCAAAGCCAAATGCCTTTACGCGCACTGCGTGCACGTGAACGATGAGGACATCGAGCTGCTCAAAAAAGACAACGTGGGCGTTGCTCACAACCCCGAGTCCAACATGAAGCTCGGCGCCGGTGGCGCTCCCGTGGTGAAACTGCTCAAAGCGGGAGTCACCGTGGGCATCGGTAGCGATGGTGCGGCTTCGAACAACGACCTCAACGTTTTTCGCGAAATGGACATCGCGGCCAAACTTCAAAAGATGCTCCACGCCGACAACACCGCCATGACCGCCGTACAGTCGCTGCGTATGGCCACGCGCGAAGGCGCCAAGTGCATGTGCCTTGAACACACAGGCATCATCACCGAAGGCTACAACGCCGACATCATCTCCGTAAGTTTGGACGCCCCCTCGATGCAGCCCCTGCACAACGCGATGTCGCAGCTCGTGTACTCCGCCTCGGGCTACGACGTGGAACACACCATCTGCCACGGCCGTTTGTTGATGGAAAACTCTCGCGTGCTCGACATCGACCCCAAGGATCTCTACGCGCGCATCAAAAAATACCGCGCCAAGGTAGGGCTATAGACCATGCTTGAGATCCGACTCGCTCAGCTCGACGATCTGGAGGCTTATGCGGCCCACCTGATTCGCCACCGCAGCGAGTCCGGAAACGATGGGGATATCATTTTTCATCCTCTCGAGGACACCACTCCCAAACCGATCGCCGAGATGCGCGCCCATAAAGCCGCGAAGTGGAGTCTAGATCCTACCGAAGTTGGATGGGAGCGCGCCTGGGTGCTCAGCAATAGCCGCGAGATCTTTGGTGAAGTGAAGCTTGTGCACATGCCCGCCACTAGCACCTGCTTGCACCGGGCGGTGCTCATGATGGGTATCGAAAGGCCGGTGCGCGGCCAGGGCTGGGGCACTCGTCTAGTACAAACCGCCATCGACTGGGCCAAGACGCAGCCACACCTCACGTGGATTCAGCTTTTCGTTTTTGCGCACAACGAACCCGCGCGACGTCTCTACAAAAAATTCGGCTTTGTGGAAACCGGCGGCACTCGCGACGCCTTTCGCGTGCACGGCAAGTCGCTCGACGACATCTCCATGGATCTCAAACTGCGCTAGTTATTGCGCGCGATTCCAGCTGCGAATAAAATGATAAGCAGGGCGGGCACTTCCGAAGGCTTCATAGGAAAAGCGGGCTTCGGCGGCACGCGCATCCGTCAGGCGCCACGCCAGAGCTCCTGAAAAACCACAGCTCTTGGCGTTTCGTACAAATTTCTGTGCCGCACGCAGCTGCAGGCCATGGTCGAAGCTCTTGGACTTCTGTCCGAACTCCCCGAGGTAAACTTTCTTGCCATAATTGCGCGCGAGCTGGCCGATCTTGGCGCAGTTCTCTATCGTGCCCGAATCGCTGTAGAAATGAATGTCCCAAAAATCCACGCAGCTGTAGTGCGGATTCGGATCGAGGATGATGTTCGCCGCGCCCCGGTGGTAGAGCGGAATCGTGGGCCAACCGATGGAAGCCGTGACGGGAATCGCCGTGCGCGAACCACGCTTGGACTGCACCACCGAGCGAATGCCGCAGGTAAATTGATTTGCGCCCGTCCAGGAATTTTGAAAGCGAAACTCTGCCACCGCCGCATCGATCTCGTTCATCACATCCAGGCCAAAGACCGTGGCGCGAAACTCTGCGCTGTAGAGAATCGCCAGTAGCGGCGTTAGCGCGTTCTTCTCAAAACTAGTGCGCGCCCCATTGCGGTTGTTCATCAGGTTCCACCAACGGTCGCGAAGCTCTGTGGTGGCAAAGTTCTTGAGCGTATTGGCATCAAAGAGCGTGACGTAGACTTGGATCTCTCGCGATTTGGCTGCGCGCAGAAAGTGTTCGAAGTTGCGGACGAACTCGCTCGAGAGCCCGCTCACTTGGCCGTTATTCCATAGGAGGGATGTGGTGGCGGGGCCCTCAAAGAGCCACATGCGCAGCGTGTTCGCGCCCGCGTTTTTAGCCAGGTCCAGCACGCGCGCGGCTTCGCGCTCATCGTAAGATCGATCGCTCCACTGGTGGGCGTAGCTGTCGTTCAGCCAGCCCTGGTTAAAGCCCACGTTGAACGCGTGGAGCGAGGATGATAACAAAAACGCCGATGATAGGATGAGTTTTCTCACCCTTTGTCATCGGCGCTACCGCTATGAAAGCTTAACTTAAATCCGCTTTACTCGCCCAGATTGGGAACGCGAAAGGCGGTAACCTTTTCGGCCTTGATACCGATGAAAGCACCCGCTTTTACGTCGAGCTCTTTGTAGGTGAAAAGGATTTTTGTTCCGTAACGCTGCACCATTTGGCACATGTCCTGGTTCAATCGGATGATTCGCAAATTGTTGGGTTTTTCTTCATCCGCGACGACTTCAAAATTATCGCGCTGGGCGCAGCCCCCAGAGGGCACTTGCAGCGTGAGACCTGCTTCACTCAACTCGTAACCGTAGATCTCCGGTACGATGCTAATGAATTCCATATAGGCCGCCACGCTTTTGGCGGATGCCGTAAAGGCAAAAAATGTACTGAGAACGAAAAGGGAAATGTGTTTCATTGAGACTCCTCCTGGTGGCGGTCATAAGGAACACCACCGGGAATCGTCAAACTAAGGAGTCTTTACACAGAGGAAAAGGGACGGGCACTGCGTTAGAGCGTGCGCAGGTGTTCTTTGCGCGGATCGGCGGGGATCGCGAGCAGCTTGTCTTTTTGGTACACGAGCTCTTCGCGCGTTTCGCCCACGATCTCAACCGATTGGCTCATCTCGATGGCCTCTACAGGGCAAGCCTCTTCGCAGAAACCACAGTTGATGCAGCGACCAAAGTCGATTTGGAAGACTTTAGGACGACGCTCTTTGTGGCTAGCGTCGGGATGCTCTTCGGGCACGATGAAGATCGCGCGCGGCGGGCACACGACTTCGCAAAGCTTGCAGGCAACGCAGCGTTCGTTTTCAGAATTCTGTTCGCGGATCAGGCGCGGCACTCCACGGTAACCCACGGGAAAGGTTTTCTTTTCTTCGGGATACTGCAGCGTCGACTTTTTACGGAACAAAAAGCGGCCGGTCAAAAGCATGCCCCGAACAATCTCGGGCAAGTAGAGCCGCTGCCATAAAGTCATCCGCTTGAATTTTTTCGCCATTTGTCACCTCAGTCTAAAGTTAGCCCCTTATGGGGTCAACCTCGTTTTTTTGCCTGCCGTATCGAGCGCTCTTCGTCCTTGGCCTTGAGCGCCTGGCGTTTGTCGCCCTTGTTTTTGCCCTTGGCGAGGCCGAGCTCCACCTTGGCTTTGCCCTTTTTGAAATACATGCGCAGCGGCACCAGGGTCGATCCGGATTGCTCCATTTCGGCCTTCAGGTTTTCCATCTCCCGGCGGTGCATCAGAAGTTTGCGCTTGCGGGCGGGCTCGTGGTTAAAAAACGGGCCGCTTTGCTTGAATTCCGCGATGTTCACCTTGTGCAGGTAGAGTTCGCCCTTTTCAAAGCTTGCATAGGAGTCGAGCAGCTGCACCCGGCCGTCACGGCACGACTTCACCTCAGAGCCCTTGAGCACCATACCGGCCTCAAAGGTCTTGACGATGTGGAAGTCGTGGCGCGCCTTCTTGTTGGCGCTGATAAGCTTTTCACCTTCGGACATGGGCGTTTAAACCGGCCTTTCTGCCGTCGCTCCACAAGATAGCACGATTTGCAGCGCTTCGTTGACCGTGATTCCCGCGTCTTCGACCTGGCTCGAACGATAGATCAGCACGTAGCCGCTTGTCGGGTTGGGGGCCGTGGGCACAAACACGTAGAGCTCCGCGCCGTCTTTAGAGGTGTGGGTCACAAAACCCAGCGTGCGAGCCGACTCCGAAGGAAAGGGCACGCGCACCACACGTTTGAAAGACGACTTGGAATCGCCCGAAAAGAGCGCAGAAGCGATTTGCTTGGAAATTTTATAAATGCTGCGGGCAAAGGGCACGCGCAAAACGAGAGCGTCGGTCCAGGCGTTGGCGACTTTGCCGAGCACCGTTTTGGCGAGGGCTCCCATCACAAGAATCAGCCCGAGCGAGATGAGAATCCCCAGACCTGGAAAGCCGCGAAAACCTGCCGGAAAGAGCGGCACCACCAGCGAGTCCATCCACGCAAAGAGCGAGAAGATCGCAGCGAGGGTGAGCACCAAGGGCAAGATGGTCAGCAAACCGAGAATGAAATAAGATTTGAGTTTGTCTTTCATAGAGTCCAATCCACAGCGGCGAGCACCGAAATCAGATCACCACCCCCGACAAGTTTGTGCAAGCGTGTCGCGGCCGTGAGCCAAAGTTCATCGTGCAAAATTTCTACGTGGGCACCGGCGGCCACGATGTGTTCGTCGTAATCAAAATAATCGTCCGAGTCGGCAATGGCTTTGCTGCGGAAACGGTACGAGAGCACCGGAGTCCAGAAACCGAGGTCGCGGGCAATCGAGGTCACCACTTCAATCTGGTTTTGCCAGCGCACGAACGAAGCCTCGGTCGAAGTTTGGGGAACTTTTGAGTCGATCACTAGGCCGAGCTTGGGAGCCGAGCGCCAATGACTCCAGCGCGTGTAAACGCCCACAAGCCAATCGGAGATTTGCTGCTGGTAGCGCAGGTCGAGACGTCGCGGCTCGAAGAGGATTTCCGAAAAGCCCGACGCTTCGAGCGGCAGTGTGATGTTGGCAAAGTCCACCTCGCCCTTTACGGAGAACTCGATCTTGGAGGCCTGTTCTTCGCGGTAGGAGAGAGCCAGGTGCGATTTTTCACTCCAGGATTTTTGCAGCCCCAAGTGCCAACCGAAGTACGGCATCACACCGGCGCGGGCGCGGGCCCAGGCGTTTTCTTCGAGCAGGTAGATGTCGGTCATGGTGTTCGAGCGAAAAAGAATCGGAATGTGCAGCCCTGCCGACCAGCCATCTCCCCATTCGCGGCCCCAACCCAGAGCCAGCGAAAAGGCCGAGATGCGCGCAAGTCCGAAGAGTGAGGAGGTCTCGCGAGGGCCCGTGTCGACCCATACGTTTTGTCCAAGAGGCATGGAAAGCGCCACGCCCAGGCCGCCCGAAAGGATGGGAGTGACCAGACCGATCACGGCAGCGCCGCGGGCCGCCTGAGCAGCAGGTTTGGGGTCGAGGTGCGGATACACCAAAAAGAGTCCCGACGAGAGGTGGGGGCTGGCGGGTTCGGTGAGTGTCGCGGGATTTTGCGTCCAGCTCAGAGCGTCGCGAAATCTCGGATTCACCAGCGCGCCCTGCGAAGCAAAGAAGCTCGGTGAGAGCAGGTTGTCCGAGAGCGCCATGGCCCAAGCGCCCGAACTCAGGAGCGTCGCCGCAGCCAAGAAAACGCGAAAAAGCATCAGCTATCTATAGGGTCAACGATCCCCCGGAGCAATGGTTCTTATGAGATTCAAAAACTCCGTGGGGGTGATTTCGTCGGGGCGTTTGGTGGCGTATTCGAGGGGAACTTCGGGAATCGATTTTTTGAGCATTTTGCGACGCTGGCGGAAGGCCGTATCCACGATATCGCGGGCGCGCACATAGGCCGGAAGGTCTTCGGTCGGCGAGAGCGTGGTGGGCGAAAGGCCGTGTTTGCGGCGATACCACAGCACCCCGCTGTCGACTTTCGGGGGCGGCGCGAAGGAGCCGGGCTTCACCCAAAAGTGGCCGTCGATTTGGGTCGCCCAGGCCATCTTGATGCCGGTAACGCCGTAAGATTTGGATCCGGGGCTCTGGTGCTCAAGACGCTGCACCACCTCTTTTTGCAGCATAAAGCAAAAGCCTTCGGCCCAGGGGGCTTTCTCCAGCAGCAAAAAAAGAATCTGCGTGCCCACGTTGTAGGGCAGGTTTCCGCAAACGCAGAGATCCCTGAAGCCGAGCGCGGCGACGCGCTCGAGGTAGGACTCTTCGGTGGCGTCGCAGTCCCAGACTTCAAAAGTTTTGGCTTCGATGAAGGCGGCAAATTCCGTGCTGAGGTGCTCGCGCATGCGCGCGTCGATCTCCACGGCGATCACCCGGTGCCCGCGTCGGAGGAGCTCCCCCGTGAGGGCCCCCGGGCCGGGACCGATTTCGATCACGGGCTGCGCGCGGTCGGGCGAGAGACGGGCCACGGCATCGGCAATCTTGGCGATGACCCCTTGGTTGATGAGAAAATGTTGGCCGAGATTCTTATTGGCCTGTGGCGCACGGTTCATCGCGAAGCTCCCCGAGAAATTTCCATCGGAATGCGCGCTTGCACATCGACAAGGTTTTGCTCATCAGACTGCAACCAAGCGGCCCCGGCAATCATGGCCGCGTTGTCGGTGCAGTAGCGCAGTGGTGGCAGCAGGACTTGCATCTTGCGCCCTTCGGCAAAGCGCTCAAAGAGGCTGCGCAGCTTGAGGTTGGCCGAAACGCCACCGCAGAGCACGAGCGTGCGCGGCGCGCGGCCCTCGTGTTTGAGATCCCCGTAGGTGGCCTTGAGCGCGCGTTCAAAAACTTGCGCGATGGTGTCTTCGATAGCCCAGCAAAAATCCGCATCGCGCTGGAGCGCGGGGTTCTGGGAGAGCTTGAGGCGAATGGCGGTTTTGAGCCCAGAAAAGGAAAAACCCGCTGCGGATTTGGGTTTGGGCAGTTCAGAGGCAAAGGCCTTCGCCCGTTCGCCGCCGCTGGACTCACGGGCGAGTTTTTCTATAGCGGGTCCGCCCGGATAGGGAAGGCCCATGAGCTTGGCGGATTTGTCGAAACACTCGCCGGCCGCATCGTCGGCGGTATCGGCAAGAGACGTGGCGCTAAAAGTCTCTTCGAGTAGCAGAAGCTGCGTGTGCCCGCCCGAAGCCAGGAGCACGAGCGCGGGACTCAGCTCTCTCAGCTGATCGCGCATCGAACGCGTGGGATCTTTTTCGAGCAGGGCCGAAGCCAGGTGACCACGCAAGTGGTGCACGCCGACAAAGGGCTTCTTCCACGCCACCGCGATGCCGCGCGCGTAGGAGACGCCCACCAGGAGCGGACCGATGAGCCCAGGGCCCATGGTGGCAGCGACGGCTTCGAGGTCGCGCAGCGGATCGATGCCCGACTTTTGCACGAGCGTGCGCACCACGGCGTCGATCTCTTCGAAGTGGGCGCGGCTGGCGACTTCGGGCACAACGCCGCCGTAGAGATTGTGGGTGCTGATTTGGGAAACAAGCTCCGAACCGATCACCGATCCGTGCGCATCAACCAGAGCCGCGGCGGTTTCGTCACAGCTGGATTCGATGGCGAGGATCAGTTTTTTCACGCCCTAATTAGGAGCATCTTTTAGCCAGTTTGGAAACGCTAAAAAGAGATCATTTCCAGGTTGGCTTTTCTTGGCGACGATCTGGGCCGCATGGCGACCTTCGGCACTGCTGGCCCAACGGCTAGCGGTTTGTTTAAAAAACAGCAAGGATTCAGATCCCTTGAGCATTTTGTAGAGGCCGGCGCCCTGGCCGTACCACGACATTTGAATGCCCGTTTCGGTGGGATACTTTTGGGCGACAAAGGCAAAAGCCCCAGCTGCCGAAGAGTAGCGCTTGAGCGAATAGAGCGCCATCGCGGTTGCGGTGTGCGCATAGTAGGCGTGGGGATCTTCGGGGTAACGATCCACGAGCTGCTTGAGCATTGGCAGAGCTTCGTTGTACTTGCCGGCGGCGAGATCCGCGGCTGCAGCCTGCCACAGAAGCGAAGCGGCTTTCTTGGTATCTTCGGTCACGCGCTCGCGCGAGGAGGTTTCGAGATCTCCCTTAAGGCGGGCGTTTTCTTCGGTGAGCACGCGCACTTGATCGTTGAGAGTGGTGATATCGCGCTGGTGCAGAGCGCGGGATTCTTCGAGTTCGCCCTCGAGCACCGCGATGCGGGTTTTATAAGTTTCAAGGCTCACGCGCTCAGCGGGGGTGACTCCAGCAGGTGCCGCCACATCGTCATCGATGGTTTTCACCCCGGTGGGATCCACGTAGCGTTTGCCTCCGCGCGAGCTGTTCACGCGACCCGTGGTCACGCAGGCAGATGCAAAAACGGTGAGCATAAAAGTTGCAGTCAATTTTCGAAGATTCATCGCTTAAACTCCACCTATCAGAAAGAATTGGTCGTCATCGCCTTGATCTCGGCTTTGACTTCAGCGTCTTCGGCGAGTCGCTGCGTATGCTTGGCGTACTTCTCGGCGAGCTGAAACTCTTTGAGCATGTAGTACTTCTTTGCTTGCCAAAAAGCGTTTTCCGCTCGGCGGAACTCGTCCGGAGCGAGGCGTTCGGCATTCACGTAGGCCGCCGCCTTCATCGCCGCAGAGGCGAAGATCATTTGGGTCGTGGGCTTGGGAGTGACGGAACAAGCCGCCAGAGAAAAAAACAAAATGAGCATGAATCCCGAGTTTTTTAAAACTTCGTGCTTCATGCTCATTCTTTAACTCACGCTAAAAGCGTTACGAGTCTTGAAGGACGTCTTAGTAACCAGCCGCAACGAATTCAGCGCGACGGTTTTGCGACCACGCTTGTTCGTTAGAGCCAACGCCTACAGGACGCTCTTCGCCGTAAGAAATGGTGGATACTTGTGCGGCAGGAACACCAGCCATCACGAGAAAGTCTTTAACGGCGCCGGCACGACGCTCACCCAGGGCGAGGTTGTACTCGGTGGTTCCGCGCTCGTCGGTGTGACCTTCAACTTGGATCTGTGCCGAAGGGTTGGCTTTGAGCCACTGAGCAGCAGCGTTGAGGGCCGACTTCGCGTCGCTCGTCAGATTGAACGAGTCATATTCGAAGTAAACAGTAGAGAGTTCTGGGATGCGAGTGCCGGGAGCCACGCCCATCGGGAGCGACGAGTTGGTAGCCGAAACATCACCAGCCATGTCGCCTTCTTCAGAGACGTCTTTTTTAGAGCAAGCGCCGAGACCCAAAAATCCTACTGCGACCATTGAAAGCAAAAATAATTTTTTCACGAATCCTCCTGAATACAAGTGAGTAACTTGATCGGTAGTATATTAGATTTATGGGGAAATTTCGCAAATGTTTTGTTTCCTTTGTTGCGCTATGCATCAGTTTGCCAGCACTCGGCGCTGAGAAAATCGCCCCCGAGTGGTCCGCGATGCGCGTTCCTCATAGGGAAATTTCGGTGCGAGTGATTTTTCCGACACGCATGGGCGAGCGCCGTGCCGCCGAGATTTTTCGCTTCGTACAGGAGTCGCTCGCACGGGTCGAAGCGCGCAACCAGGGCCACTTCGAAGAGTCCTTCGAGATCCTCCTCGACCCGAGACCCGCCTTTCACAATGGCCTGGCCACCGTACTACCGCGCAATTTTATATGGGTGCACACCGTGCCCCCACAAAACAATTCCTCCATCGGTTTCAGCAACGAGTACCTCAGCTCCACGCTCACACACGAGATGGCGCACATGTACTACCTGCAAAAACGGCGCGGCCTTTTCCGCGCAGGCGCCTGGGTTTTTGGCAACCTCTCCACACCGCTCGGGGCCTGGCCCCGCTGGATGCACGAAGGCTGGGCTACCTGGGTAGAGCAGCGCTTTGCCACTGACGACAATGCCCCCTACCTAAACTTTTTAAAGCGTACCTACGCGGATTACGTTTTGGAGCATCCGGGGTACCGACTCACCAATTCTCTGCTCGAAGGCTCTGCCTCGCTCCACCAAACCGAGGCCGGAGAGATTCCCTACGCCTTTGGCTACTCCATGCTCGATAAGATCTTTGCGCAGATCAAACCCGAAGATTGGGCGCAGCACTCGTCCTCTTCGCTAGGCATCAGTTTTAGAAGCAGCGCGCGCTCGAGCGGTTTTTCTATGGACGAGATCTTCGCGCGTACCGAGACCGAATGGCGCTCCGAAAAGCCCAACGTGCGTCACCCTGCCGCAGTGGAGGTTCACGCCGCCCCGACGATCACGAGCCTGAGTGGCGCTCTTGCCCTAGAGAACGATGAGGGCGAGGTCTCCGTGCGCCGCCTCGCGGGTCATCGCGCGGGACTCAAGATTTCTTGGCCACACTTTCACTGGCACCTTGCACATCTCGTAGAGGTGCCGAGTCGCAAGAACACCTTCGTAGCGGCTTTTTACTCAGCGCCACGCACCGGAACGGCCGGCACTCGCTTGCGAGTGGGGGTTTTTCAAGTTGAGAGCGAAACTTATCCATCACTCGTGCACAAGTGCACACTGGTGGAACGCGACGACGACTTTGTGGTGGCGCTCTCGGCCACGAGTGCCGAAAGCATCGAAGTTCGACTCAGCCCCAGACTTATCAGCGACGCGACAAGCACGCTCGAAGAAAGTCTCGCCCTGCACCCCGACTGCGGGGCCGGCGCAAGCTCCGCACCGGGACTCACGCTCAGCACGCGTCCTTACGATACTCAGACCTGGTACCTGCAGCGGGGAAGCGAAAGCTGGTCCCTCAGCGGACTGGTTTCTCCTCGACTCGAAAGGCCCGAAACCTGCCGCCAGGTTTTTGGTTTTGCCACCGAGATCTGCCTCGGCGGCATTCACAACACAGGGGCCTTTCGCGATCCGGTGATCATCGCGCGTCACGCGCAAAAACTCACCTGGCATTACAAAAAAATGGCCACGCGCACGGGCGCGCAGGCTCTGAGCTTTAGCGAGAGCGACGCGTACTGGGTTGAAAAGTACTGGGATGAAGACCGCATCTTCGCGTTGCCACTCGCCACCCTCGCTGGCGAAAGTTCAGTGCCATGGACAGGCGTGCGAAGCGTTAGCGACATCGCCACTCCCGCACCCGCCAGCGCCGAAACGCCTGCCATCGAAAGCTATTCCACACTCTCTACGCTGTGGCCGCACTACTGGATGCCGCGACTCTACGCCACGCAGGGCGGTGTGATCGTGAGCGGCACCACCTGGTTTCACGACATCACCAAGACCTACGAAGGCAGTGTCGACTTGGGCTACGACACCTTTTCGCGCGCCCCCTACGCGCAAGCCGGTTTGCAGCGCAAGATTGGGGACCTGGTCTTTCCGCAAAGCGTGGACGCTTCGGCGGCCTACCTACGGGACATCTCTCTCGGCGTGCCCATCGACCAGGGTGTGGTACAGGCGGGCGTGTCGGCAACACTGCCTCTGAGCTCTTCGCTCAACGTAACGCCGCGACTCTCGATTGCCGGCAAGTGGCACCGCATCGACGACCTTCGCAAGAGCTTTCTCGTTCCCGGACTTTCGACCTCCTGGCAATATCGCGACGCCACAGACCCCGGAGATCTGAACGTCGACCAAAGCGAGCACCGTTTCGGGGTCTTTGCATACGCCCGCACGGCGTGGATTCGGCGCGGAGAAGTTTACGCCGAAGCCGCCCTCACCCACGAGTGGCCTCTCTCCTGGGCCTTGCACCTGGAGTACGGTCAAACGAGTCAAAAAAATCTTCCCTACTCGTATTTTGAATGGGGCGGCGCCTACGCGCTGAGCCTCGCGCAGCCCGCTTTTGTGTCGCGTGGTTTTGCGCCGCGCATGGCGGCCACCACCCAGGTCGGCCGCGCCGCTCTCGTCACCGGTTGGCGCTGGACCGATCGGCTTGGCGGTCTTGGCTGGTCGCGCTTTGACATCGAGAAACTCACGCAGGATCTCTTTGTGGAATCGGTGAGCTTTGACCGCATTCGCCCTGGCGGCATGCAAATCGGTCGCGACTATTTTACGAGCGTCGGCACGGAAATGAACTTTTGGATTCGAACGCTCTTTTACCTACGCAGCCGCGCCTTCGTAGGTCTCTATCGGGGCCTTGGAGATTATGGGGAGACCCGCGTCGGAGTGGGCTTCGCCTCAAATTTAGATATTTGAGCCCCCGGTGTTATGATGGTCTAGCTATGCTTATCACTTGCCCTTCGTGCGGAAAAAATCACGATTCGAACAAGCACAAAGGTGCTTTCGAAATTGACTGCGACTGCGGCTATTCGATTTTGATTCCCGACGAAGAAGCCATCGCCTCGGTAGCCGAGGAAGGTCCGGGCTTTCAGGCACCGCCCATCGCGCTCGACGAAGAAGACAATCAGCTCGCCGTCAACGTGGGCGAGGGCACAAACCTAGCGACTCCCGAACCCGAAGATCAAGCCTTCGCGGCCTTTGACGGCGCGATCAGCATGACCCCCGAATCCGACCTTCCCACCGGCATGGTTTACGATCCCGACGAAGCTGCCGCCCTGGGAGAATCCAAAGACGCTTGGTCCGAGAGCCGTGAAGCCGAACCAAAATTCCTCGACCCCTTTGAACAAGAATCGCTCGACGAAAGTCCCGTGGCCGAAGAGTCTCTCTCGGCGCTCGAGATCTCCGCTGTCGACGAAGCCGCCGAACGCTCCCCTGCCCAAGCGCTCTTACAGCGCAATCAATCGGCCGCGCTCGGTCATCTGGTGGGTTCGGTTTTTGATCTCAGTTTTGCGGGACGTCCCGAAGCGGAGCTGCTCAAAATTGCCGCCAAGTGTGAAGAGGTGCTCAAGCAAAATCCCTGGCTTCGTCAGCTCACGGTCAAAGAAAATTCCCGCTGCGAACCCGCAGACTTTATCGAACGTAAAAAGATCACGCGTGTGCCCGAAGTGCTGGCCTTAGAACTCTTTTTGTATTGTTTCGAAATTGGCGGCAAATGCTCATTTGCTGCGGCAGAGCCCCTCGAGGCGCATGCCCCGTGAGCCCTTGAGCAAGTAAACTCCAGGTCCCGAGAAAATCTTAGCGCGATCGGCGATCGCCTCCTCGAGCGTGTCGTAAGCATTGCGCACTTGCGACTCAACACCCATCTGTTTGACAGCCTTGGCGAAACGCTCTCCGATGAGCGTGATCGAGTGAGGTTTTACTGAAATCGCGTAATCGAGCACTTGGTTGTGCACCACGGATTCTTGATCGCCCAAGTCAAACATGTCGCCCAGCACGAGATGAAAGGGCAAGTCTTTGGCCCGAGCGGCATCGCCGCTAGAATCGATACCGGCCTTCATCGAGGCCGAATTCGCATTGTAATAATCTTCGTAGACCCAAACCTTGGGAGCGTGTTCGCGCAGCACACCGCGCCCTTCGGGGACGGCAATGGTGTCGAGGGCGAACTGAATTTCTTTGTCGTTCATGCCGAGCATCTTGGCAACACTCACACAAAGCGCGAGGTTGCTGACAAAATGCTTTTGCGTAAAGGGCTGCTGGAACTTGGCGAGCATGGTGGGCGTGGCCTTGATGGCTTTGCCTTCGCGCACTAGGCGTTCTAAAAACTCATCGCCCTGAGGCACCACCACGCGTCCGCCGTAATCCACACACCAATCGGCGAGAATGCGCTCTTCGCGAAACACGCCTTCGAGGTTCTTCAAAAGGTTCAAATGCTCTTCGCCAATAGAGGTGAGCACCGAAATGTGTGGGCGCACGATCTCCACATGGCGAATCATGTCGCCGGGACCATCGATGCCCACCTCGATAACAGCAAGGTCTACGGGAGTGCCGTCCACGGGGTGAAGCTGCTCGAGGGTTTTGGGAATGCCGAGTTCACCGTTCTGCGAAGCTTGGGTTTTGACAATGCGAAACTTCGAAGCCAGCAGATGCGCCAGGAATTCTTTTGTGGAGGTTTTTCCGTTGGAACCACCGATGGCGATCACCTTGCCGGTGAACTTGATGCGAAAGTTTTTAGCGAGGTGACGATGTGCGAGATGCGCGTCTTCTACAAGCACCGTGCGCTCGCGCATCGACTCTGGAAGCGCGGCGTGAACGCTTTTGTTTTGCGTCACCGCAAAGGCACCGGGCTGGGCGCTGAGAGTTTTTTCGATGAAATTGGCACCATCGAAAGCCTCGCCGCGCAGGGCGACAAAGATGATCCCTTCACGCACTTGGCGCGAATCGGAGACAAAGCCGCGCGCCTTGGCGCAGAGCACGTCGAGATCAGAAAGTTGCTGCGGAAGGAGGCTCACCGAAGGGGTCATACGTTTAGTATATACTCATTCACGAGCGACTTGAACTCATTCCCGCGCTCTTCGAAGCTCTTGTATTGATCGAGACTCGAGCCACCGGGTGAGAGCAGCACCACGTCACCGGGCTGCTTTTCGTAGCGATACTTTTCAAAAAATTCGCGCAGCGTGGCCACGCGTGTGCCCTCAAGACCAGAGGCTTTTTGGGCGCGCTCGGCGCTCTCTCCAAAGAACCACGCCCGAATAAACGGGTACTTTTGCAGCTGCGCCAAATCCTCCCAAGGCAGGTCTTTGTCGCGGCCGCCCAGGAGCAGATGCATGCGGGCCATTCCGGCGGTGCGCATGGCTTCGACCGCCACGAGCACCGAGTCGATGGTGGTCGCCTTAGAGTCGTTCACAAAAAGGACTCCGTCGCGAAATCCGCAGTTCTCTAGCCTGTGCGGCAGCCCCTCGAAACTCATCAGCGTGGAATAAGAAATAGGCGGCATCTGCAGGCGATCAAGCACTTCGGCCGCGAGGTCGAGGTTCTGCTCGTTGTGTTTGCCGAGCAGGCGCTGCCCCGTCCAGGGGCGGGAGCCGGCCCACCAGAGGCGGCGATCGTCTCGATAAAACTCATCGGTAAACCAGGCCACGAGGTCGGGACTCGACGGGTTGAGGATCATCGCACCCGAGCAGCGGTCCCACAGCGAGGCCTTGGCCTCGTAATACTCTTCGACGCTGGCATAGCGGTCGAGGTGATTGCGCGAGAAGGAGGTGATCACGCCAATGTCGACCCCGAGGCGCAGCGATTCGAGTTGGTATGAGGAGAGCTCGAGCACCAGAATTTCGGCGCGCTCGCGGCGATTCGTGAGCACATCGTAGGCGTAATCGGCGAGGGGAATGCCGTAATTGCCGCCGAGAAAGACCTTCTTGCCACCCACTTCGATGGCCCGGGCGAGCATGGCGGCGGTGGTGCTTTTGCCGGCCGAACCGGTGATGCCGATGACCTTTTCGCTCACCGCTCCGGTCTTCTCGACGAGGGCGGAGTGCGCCAGGTCGAGCTCCGAGTAGAGGGCGCGGTCGGACTTGTGCTGTAAAAAGGATTGTATCCAGGGGTTCCCTCGCGGGTAGCCCGGCGAGAGCACCACAAAATCGGGGTCAAAGCCCAGGGCCTCGGCGGGCTTTTGGAAGTCGGCCGTTTTGGCGGGCGACTCGTCGAAGGTTTTAAGCTGGTCCGGGCCAAAGCCAAAGACCTCCGTGAGCAGCCGCTTGGAAGAGAGGCCGCTTTTGCCGAGCCCGACGATGAGGACCTTGGATTGCGGATCGAAAATTTTCATAGTCATTTCTTGCGAAAGAGCGCTTCGGCGGCGCTGAGCAGATCGTTTTTAGAGGGTGCGGTGGGACCTGTCGAGGCTCCCGCCTTTTTGGGTGCAAAGGAACCGCAAAAATTGCCCTTTTCTTTGTCGCCCACACGCTCGTCGATGGTCTCCCGGCACTCCCATTTATGGGAAGGGCTGTAGAAATCGCAGTTCACGCAGGAGTGCAGGTCGCGATGGCATTTTGGGCAGGATTCCCGAAATCCGAGGGCTCCGCTCACATCGACCTGGGTTTGGCAGTGATGGCAGTTCATGGGGAAAAGAAGGATTCATGGTAGCTGAGGGCGGGATCGAACCGCCGACCTGTGCGTTATGAATGCACCGCTCTAACCATCTGAGCTACCCAGCCACGAATTTACACCATGCGGAAATAGCAGACCCCGCCGCTTTGGGCAAGCCAGTTGCTTATGCTATTGTTCAGCTTTGGAGGGACCTCATGACAATTCGCACACCGTTCGCCGGCCTCTTGGCCTTGGCGATGGCCAGCTCAGCAATGGCCGATACTTACGAAGTAAGTCCTGGTCAACAAATGGCTCCATCGCGCGCAAGCGCGATAAATGGAGGAATGGCCGAGACTGTTCGCATACCCGGCGCCGTGGACGGCTTTAGCACTACCGATAAAGACGGCGTGGTGGACGCCGCCCTTGTGATCCCCACGCTCTCCGCTTCGAGCGTTTTTCGCTTTGACCTTGAGAGCCTCCTAGCTCCCGACGAGCGCGCCAAGGCCGGCCCCATCAGTGCCGATGTGCCTGGCAACACCTACATTCCCCGCCAAAAAGAAAAATACGGCTTCCTTACCGTAACTCTCGAAAAAGATGAGTTCGGCTTTTACACCCAGGCCGGCGAAGAAAACGAACTCAGCGCGCTGTGGTTTTCGGCGCCCTGGGATCTGCTGATCGAAGCCTCCAAAGGCAACGTCAACATGACCGCCCTCTTGAAGGCCGCGAAGTTTCGCAAAGCCGGTTTTGCGGGCCTCAAAGATTGGTCGCGCGAGCGCAAGATCAACCTCTCGCTCGATCGCGAACTGCGCGCTCAAGGTTCGATCAAGTGGACACGAGGTGCCGCCCCCAAAGACTACGGCGACATGGTCGTCGTCTTTCAAAGCACACCCTCCGGACGCTGGGCCCTTTCGGGTTTCGACGGCAACCCGGCCGAGACCACGCCCTTTAGCACCTTCGATGGCTTTCCCCAGCGCGTGAAAGTTCTCGGTGTTCGCTCGAAGTTCGCCGAGGACGGCAACGTGCTCGCGGCCGAAGGCTGGATCGTCGATGCCGACCGCCGCTCCAAGATCACCTTCACCGGCGTGCCCGCCCCGCTCAAGGGCGGCGCGATTGTCGGCAAAAACGTGCACTGGCTCAATCCCGGTGGCCCGGGCTGGATGGGCGTGATGCACCAAGTGCAAGTACCCAAGGTCGCCGACGCTCCCCTGCCTTCGCTCTTTGATGGGATCTTTCCATTTTCGAAATTCCTTCCTAACAACACCGCCGAGGCTTCGGTCACGTGGGTAGATCCTACCCTCGAAACCGCGCCCCTTCCGGCCACCTACAAAGCTGGCGATCGCCTGATGCTCGTTCTCGTGGGCACCTCGCGCGAAGTCAGCGCGCCCCGCGACGGTGAGCAGGAACCCGAACTCTTTACTTACGCGCAATCGCTGAGAAGCGTTGTCGTAAAATAAAAAAACGCCTAAAAAGGAGAACGATGATCGCGCGCGCCATTCTGCTGCTGACCCTCTCGCTAGTTCCGCTCTCGGGCTGCGTGTCGTCGGCACCACCCAAGCGCCCGCTTGATTATCCTGTGTCGTTCATCTTTTTGGGCAGCTTTGACGACGTGTGGAACGCCACCGTACGCGTGCTCGACAAATACGCCATCACCGTTGCCAATCGCGAGGCGGGCCAGTTGCAAACCGATTGGTCGAGCTACCGCTCAAATCCCGAGCTCTACGATTTTCCCGACAACTCTGAGCCGCCCGAAGAGGTGCGCTACCGTCTGAAGATCAAGCTCTCTAAGGCCTACGTCACCGAAACCAAAGAACCCGCCGTGCGCGTGCAGATCGTCAAAGAACTCGAAGTGTACCGAAACTTTTACCTAGACTGGATTCGCGTGGCGACGGATCTCAACGAAGAGCGCGTGCTGCTCTACCGCATTCAGCAAAAGCTGCGCGTCGAACGCGAACTCAAAAAGCTGAGCCAAGGATCCAAATAATTAGAGCTCCCTTCAAAACTTAGCCACAAGCTCTGCAAAATCAAAAGGGTGTGAATGCGAGGCGATGGTAACGACGCGTGGTGGCTCCACGCTAGGAGCCATCAACAATGCAATCGCATCCTTTTCATTTTGCCCAAAGGGCCGGACGGCCACGTGGCTTCTCCTTTGTCACTCCTCCGTCACGTGCAGTCAGCACGCTCCGTCGTCGCTTCGCGGACAAGCCACGTGGGCGTTCCGGCAGAGCTTGTGGCTAAGTTTTGAAGTGAGCTCTTAAAAGGTCGACGTGTTCCACTCGTCGAGACGGGCGCGCACGCGGCCGTTGGAATCGCCGCGCGCGGCGTTCATCACTTTCGAACCCGGGCGAATCGAAGCCTCGCGCATGGCCGAGAGAATGGTTTCGCGAATGAAATAACCTTCGCCTTCGGCGTGGTTCTTTTCGCTCAGGAACGCTGCTTCGAGCGAGCTTTGCCAGCGCGAGATGTACCCGGGGCGCATGCGGTTGATACGGCGCATGGACTCCACCGCGCCGTCGCGCACGAGAAGGGCGGGATCTTTAAGCATGGCAGTTTCGAGGATCTTCGAGGCACGAGCGAAATAAGGCTTGCTTGCGCCTTCCATCGACGGATCAAAAATTTGCGAGAGGGCCGAGAGCATCGCCAGGCGATCTTGCCACGCGTGGGCGAGAGCTGGATTTTTGCGCGAGGCCTCTACGGCCGAGCGATCAAAAAGTTTTTCGGCCGCTGCGAGCAGCTGTGCTGGAGATTTTTCAGCACTAACCAAGTACTCTTGCAGACGCCAGGGCTGGGCTTCGCTCTGAGTGCCAACACTTTTGGCCATAGCGCCGCTCGAGAAAAGAGCGACAACAAGAATGAGAGAGAGGTCTAAGAAAATGGAACTCATGATTCTTTGTCCACCGTTCCTAGGAGTTTTTCGAACTCGGCCATCAGATCATCACCGGGTACCACAGTCGAATCCGCATCGCCAGCCGCGGAAATTCCGGGCTCTTCGGCAACCTTTTCAGTTTCAAAATCTTTAGGCACTTCGGCGGCGGCGCTCGGCGCCGGAGCACTGGTGGCGCCACCAGAGAGAAGCTTTTCGAACTCAGCAGTCACGCTGTCAGCGCTGGTCTCTTCGGACTCTCCACCAGCTGCGAGAATCGTAGTGGCACCGGCTTCGATGGCCGCTTCGATCGCGCCCTCGTCCACACTTTCTTCGGCTTCGCTAGCACCGCCCGCAGAGAGGGAGGCGTCGCGCACGGTCTCGGAGCTCTGAGCGACGGCTTCGGTAACGGCTGCTGCGATTTCGGCTGTTTCGGCAACTGCGCTAGAAGCTACGGCCGCGGTCGCGCTAGTTGCGGCAACGGCACCGCCCGCCTTGAGAGCTGCAAGTTGTTTTTTGAGTTCTTCGTTTTCGCGCGAGAGTTCTTTTACGCGCGAGAGGTCTTCTTCAAAGATCTCGTATTCCTGCAGGCGATCTTTGAGCTCTTTCACTTCGCCTTCGAGCTTCTTAAAGCCTTCGTCAGCACCGGCGGCGGGTGCCGCCGCAGCTTGCTTTCGCAGCTTCTCGATTTCGGCTTTCAAACCCACGATCTCTTGCTGAGCGACTTCGCTGGCCCCGGGGCCAGCAGCAGCGCTACTTGCGGCAGCTAAGGCTTCGGCATGTTTGGCCTGGAGTTTTTCGATTTCGCCGCTGAGGATCTTTTGCACTTCGGGCAGGTCTCTCAGATCCTCGGCACTCATCGAGGCGAGCGAGGCGCCCTGTACTCCAGAACCCACGGCCGGACGGCTGGCCTCTTCGATGGCGGCATCGGCGGCACCTTCGGGATAAATGCGATCACGCAGTTCTTGCAAACGCACGATTTCGCGCTGAATTTGCGAAGCGATCTTGGGGTAGTCGATGTCTCCGACCCCGGTCATCTGATCCTTGGTCGCTTGGCGACGCAGCAAGATGATCACACCCACGGTGATGGCGACGCACAAAAGTGCGAAATTCGCATAAAGGAAATAAACGTACATGGGGGGAGGGGAAAGAATTTCCGAAGGACTCGCCATACATTCTATGATACCCATAAAACGGCACACCGGGCTATGGACAGAAAAGCCAAAGTTTTGTTCATATTAGCCCACTCGTGGTCCCATAGTTAAATGGATATAACGGCTCTTTCCTAAAGAGCAGTTGTAGGTTCGATTCCTGCTGGGACTACCACCGTGAAGGGAGTCCTTGCGCATGAAATTTGTAAGCTTCGAAAATTCCTCCAAACAAAAATCCTGGGGTGTATGGGCCCAAAACGACAAGATCGCCGATCTCTCGGACCTTGCGCCCTCGCTGCTCGAATATCTTCGCGACCCGCATCGCCAGCGCCACGACGCGCTCGTACGCGAACGCGCCAAACAGGGTTCGCTCGAAACTTCGAACGTCAAGTTTTTGGCGTGCGTACCGAACCCGCCCTCGATGCGCGATGGTTACGCCTTTCGCCAACACGTCGAAGCTGCGCGTCGCAATCGCGGCGTGCCAATGATCGAAGAGTTCGATCACTTTCCAATTTTTTACTTCACCAACCACCAAGCGGTCACCGGCCCCGGCGCGGTACGCGTGCGTGAAGAACACCTCAAAAAACTCGATTTCGAACTCGAAACCGCGATCGTCATCGGCAAGGAATGCCGCAACGTCAAAGCTGAAGATGCCGACAGCGTGATCTTTGGTTACACGATCATGAACGATTGGTCCGCGCGCCAACTGCAAATGGACGAGATGAAGTTGAACCTCGGCCCTGCCAAAGGCAAAGACTTCGCCACCTCGCTCGGCGCCTGGCTTGTCACTCCCGAAGAGCTCGAAGCCAAACTCGAGCGCAGCAACAGCGGCGACCGCTACAAATTGCTAATGACCTGCGAAGTCAATGGCGTCGAAGTCTCTCGCGGCAACATGGGCGACATGAGCTGGACCTTTGCGCAAATCGTCGAGCGCGCCTCTTACGGCGTGACGCTCTACCCGGGCGATGTGATCGGTTCTGGCACCGTTGGTACGGGATGTTTTCTAGAACTCAACGGCTCGGGCATCACCAACCAGTGGCTCAAAGTGGGCGACAAGGTAGTCCTCAACGTCGAAGGCTTGGGCTCGCTCGAAAACACCATCGTGCTCGAGGGTTAAACACATGACAACGCACGCCACACTCCTACCCGAAACCCTGGAACTCTACGGATACTGGCGCTCGTCCGCATCGTGGCGTGTGCGCTGGGCACTCGAGCTCAAGGGAGCGCTCTACGAATACCGTTCTGTGAATCTCCTCGAAAAACGTCAGCACAGCGCGGAGTTCAAAACGCTGAACCCCAACGCTTCACTGCCGGTGCTCGTGATCAATGGTAAGCAGGTCATCGCGCAGTCGATGGCCATCATCGAGTGGATCGAAGAGACCTACAATCTGGAAGAAGCACAGCTTTTTCCGGGGGATTTTTACCGTCGAGCCAAAGTTCGCGAGCTCTGCGAAACCATCAATTCCGACACGGCGCCGCTGCAAAATTTGCGCGCGCAGTTTTTGCACAGTCAAAACCCTGACGAACGCACGGCGTGGGCTTCGCACTGGATTCATCGCGGTCTCGAAGTTTTCGACGCGATCTCCAAACCCCTGCGCGGCAAGTGGTCGGCGGGAGATGAGGTCACAGCGGCAGATCTGTTTTTGATTCCGCAAATTTACAACGCTCATCGCTTTGGCGTTGATGTGAAATCGAAGTTCCCCGAACTGCAAAAAATCTTCGAGCGCGCGCTTCAGACTCCCGAATGTCACAAGGCGAGCCCCGAACAGCAGATTGACGCCATCAAATAGCTGACGATAACGCCGACTTTCTTACGCCAGGATCCGCATCGCCGGTGCCTATACTGGAGAGATGTTTGACTCGCGTCAGAATCGACAACTCGTTACGACCTTGCTGCTGGCTACTCACGTTCTGGTTTCAGCATGCTCCACCACGGCTCACCAGCAAGCCATGCGAAGCGCACCGCGCGAACTCGCGCGCATGCCCGATGCCCTGAGCCACGCCACCACCGTGCGCCCCGCCGCTCCCGCAGCCCTCGCGCTCCCCGAAGAGACCGTGATGCCCGAACCCAAAGTGGGCGACCTCGCCCGCGAGTGGCGCATCCATCCCTACGAGCTGCGCAAGCAAACTCTCGCGCTCGAACAATTCATTCGCAACGGAAGATTCCCCAGGCAGTACTGCGTGAACGGTCGCAGCAAAACTGTTCAGTCTGCCAAACTCTGCGCGCAGGTGTATCAAATTACCGCTTCGTACAAAAAGAACACACGCCCCAAAGCTAGCAAAGCCAAAAAGGTCAAAACCGTGGCCCGCACCGGCCGCTCTTATCGCATCAACAACAGCAATCTCGCCTGGGCCCAACACCTGCACTTTGACGACATCATCTCGTCCATCACGCCGATGTCCACACAGCAAATTCTCAACTGGGTGCCCCGCCTGGTGCAGCACCGCGGTTGTCCGCGCAACCTTTCGGCGGCCGGCATTCGCAAACTCGAAAACCTCTTGCCGAGCAACGAAGCCAAGCTCGCCATGGAAAAACTCTACGCGCACGCAACGACTTGCCTAAAGCCCAGCGACGAAGCTTATGCTGTCACGCACTTTCGCCAGGGACTCTTGCGCATCATCTGGGGCGACCACTCGCGCGCGCGCATTTCCGCCTCGCTCGCACCTAACGGCGCCAAGGGCGAAGAGCTGCCTCGCGCACTCTTTTGGGCCGGCCTTGTGCAAACCGATCCCGTGCTCAAACAGCAGTACTGGACACGCCTCTTGAACGACCATCCGCTTTCGTTTCACGCGCTCAACGCGCACAAGCAAATGGGCAGCGATCCGCTGGCGGACGCCTCCATGCGCCCCATCGTGACACCCTCGCGCGACTCTAAAATTCCGGCCGTGGCTCTCTCGCTGCGCTGGTTCGAAGCGCTGATGCTCGGTGGCCGCGAAACCGCTGCAAGCCGCTTGGCCTTTTGGACCGCCAACAATTTCCGCGATGATCTGAGCCTGGGCAACGTGATCTACATCACGCACCTCAAAGCCGATAAAAATACACACCAGTCTTCGTTCGGTTTTGTGTGGAACCAAATCGAACAGAATCCCGAGAACATGAATGAGCAAACGCTCAAACTGCTGTTCCCGTTGCCGTATTGGGAAGTTTTTCAAAATGCTAGCGGTGCCAACGACCCCATGCTGCTCGTGTCGGTGGCAAAGCAAGAGAGCGCTTTCAATCCGCAGGCCCGGTCACCTGCCAACGCTCGCGGTTTGCTTCAGTTGCTTCCGGCCACGGCCCACGCCCTCAGCGGCAAGCACGAGAACCTCTACCGCCCCGACATCAACGCCAAGCTGGGTTCCAAGTTTTTGGGCCGCATGATCAGCAAATTCGACAGTGTGGAACTCGCTCTGGCCGCCTACAATGCTGGCCCCATGCGCATTCCGACCTGGCGCAAGCGCTACCCCACCAACTCGTCGCTGCTCTTTATTGATTTGATTCCGTATCGTGAGACGCGCAACTACGTGGCAAACATCTTGCGCAATAATTACTGGTATAGCCGCCTCTACGAAGAGGCTCCCTTCCGGGCGCCCGCCCAGCGCGCGCGCAACCAGTCGGTGCTGGTCTCGTCGCTGATTCAAAATACCAAGGTTTCGGCGCCGGCTCCTGTGGCGAGCGCGAGCCTTGAGCCCCAAGCCCGTTAGATCGGAAAGTTTTTGTGAACGGCCACGAGCAAAAAGAGCACGGAGATGCCGATCACCACGAACTGCAAAAAGAAGCCCCAGCGCGGCATGAGCGGAAAGCGCCGCTGCGCCCAATCTAGGCCCCAGGCCGCGAGCCAACCCACCAGACCAAAAACGAGGGCCGATTTCATACGATCTGAGGCAAAAACCAGCGACCAGTTGGTGCCGATGCTCGTCGCCTTAAAGCGAAAGAGCGCGATCAGGGCGTAAGCCACACCGGCATTGATATAGGCCGCCGAACGCAGCCCAAAGAGCATGGGAAACATGGACAAAATCAGCGAAACAAAGGCCCAAAAGGCCAGGCCAATGGCGAAAGGCTGAGCGAGGGCGAGCAGGGAGTCGAACGAAAGAATCATGAGTTCATTTTAGGTTTAGGTTGAAGTCCTTGCCAGCCCTTGTTAACAAAGTTTTTCGCCGATTTAGACCCTAAATCGGCCCAGCGTGCGCTTGCACGACAAATGGAGAGGTGGCCGAGTGGTTGAAGGCGCACGCCTGGAAAGCGTGTTTACGGGAAACCGTAACCAGGGTTCGAATCCCTGTCTCTCCGCCATTTTTTGCGGGTTCGCGTCACTTCTGTCCAGAAATTAGCTTTTTCCCATCTTTCGCGATCAGCTCCAGCGTCGCTTTAGGAATAAAATCCCGCCTCACCCACAAATTGGCCAATGCGACATCCAATTGTTTCATGGAACAATAAGCCGCTCCGCCTGTTCTACAGCGCAACCACAGCCAGCCATGCACATCTTTTTCGTCCAAGAGATCGGGCAAGCTCGACCAGAGTTTCATTTGAGCCAAAACGGGTTCTAAACGTTTCATCATCTGCTTTGCCGACGCCACGTCGCCACGTTTTTCCTTATCTTCGATCAAGAGCGCCACGCGGTTCAGCAGTTCCACAATCCGCTGAGTGCGCATTTCCCGATTGTTGGGCGCAAGGAGAGCTCCCAAACCAGGTTGCCGCTGATACACATGCAGAAGTTCGTGCACGCAGGTCAGCGCATCGAAGCCTCTCTTGAGCATCACCACGCGCTCGGCGTGAAAGGTTTCGGCGTTCTTGGTGGACTTAAAAAACGCGTCGTAATCTTGTTCACTAACTTTGGCGGGTCGCTGGCCCACGGCCACGACGTAACCCCGCTGGACGATCGCCTTTTGGCAGTCGGGGCCGCTAAGCGCGAGGAGCTTAGTGGCCTCCGCTTCGCCGAGGGAGAAACCGGTGCAGAAGGTGTTCGTGTTGCCTGCCATCTTTGGGAAACAGTTTCTCGCCGTATCATTCAGGGTCGACAGCTCTGCCGCTTCGCGATCTAGCTCCGTCGCCAATGTGGAAAAGTCTTGGATATCTTGGGCCGCGATCACCGGACCCGCTGCGAGCAAAAAGATCAGGAACATGATGTTGCGCATGTCCCTGATTTTAACATTCTTGCGCTTTGTCTAAGCTTTGGTCAAATTTATGTCGCTGGGCCACAGAGAAATGGCGCTTCTCATTGATCGTCCCTCCGAATGGAGCAACAATCTGAAACGGATAGAGGCTTTCCAAAAAATGACCCTCAACCCCGCATTCACGACTCGGCATAAATTCTATACCGACCCCCTCACTGTCGAACGTACCCGGAACTTTTTGCACGCGATCCATCCGCAAATTTCTGGGGTTACTATGTCGCACTTTCTCTGGCACTGGGATCTGATGAAGTCCGAGAACCCTGCCACCCGACGAGCTACCGACCTTTGCGTTCCGATCATCCAATCGATTCGCTAAACGCGCCAAGAGTTTTTCATGTTCACTGGTGCCAAATCCGCTTATCATAAAGCCATGGGAAAGTGTCTCGTCTGGCTTCTCTGCGCACTCGCTGTGGATCACGCCTTTGCGGCCACACCTTTGCTCGACGCTAGCAAAAGCTGCCTGACTTTTATCGAGTACTTGCAGCGTTTCGAAGAAGCCCGCGACACGGCCGCTCTCCACGGCACCTCGATGCAGACCTTCGACGAGCTTTTGCGCACCTCGCACCTCCCACCAGATAAGGACGGACGCCTTTACTTCATGCCCAACCCACACGGCGCCGAGCTCGCCCGCGCCCTCAGAGAGGGGCGTCTCGATCCGGAATCCTATCGCAAGTCCATGGAGCACCGTAAATATAGCCATTACGATTTGCTCAAGGCCTTCAAGGTCGCGGACATCTACGCTGGTAACCTGGCCATCAAGTATTTTGTCGCCGCTCGCCTGAACCTCAACCCGCGTAGCTCAGAAGCTGCGCGTGCGGATGGCGCCGTGCTCGAGCAAGCACCAGAAAACATTCCCGGTTCCCTCAGCCACAAAGAGAAATCACAGCTCATCAGTGAAGCCCTCCAGATCTCGGGAATCATCTTAGGTTTCGACGAAGCCAGCATGCGCGAATATCCCTTCAAAACCGCCTCGGATTTCACAAATTTGGGATGGGACGAAGGCCTTGGCTTCGATGCCCCCGGGGGCCTTCATCTGCGCCACCTCGCGGCCGTTTGGACTCATACGCCCGAACAAAAGCGTACCGTAGAAGACAAGCTGCGCGCGCGTGACCTCTACGTGCCGGTTTATCTACTGCCCCCCGCTACGCCTAAGCGTTAGCCCGTAAATCTTGCCGCTTCACCAACATGCAGCGCCTGCTGACCCAGTATCTGAACCCCGACTGCAGCACAATTGCTGCAACACAGAGGTTTCAATACTAGCTATTTAGGGCGAGCACTGGATAATGTTTCTATGCGCAAATTAAAGCTTGGCCTGTCGGTCTTCGTCGTCGTGTCCGCAACGCTAGGGACAGGTGCTTGTAGCGTGCTGGTAAACAACAAGAAAGTGCTCAAAAAAGCTCAAAAGGCACTGACGGTGACGGCCGCCGACTCTTCGCTCACGAGCGACCTGGACGTGACACAGTTCCGCAGCCCCTACGAACTCGCGTACGCGCGCACCTTTCCCACTCTCATCGAAATCACCGGCGGGCGCGTCATGATCCTTGGTGGAAGCAACACCACCGCCACGGAGATCTTCGACCCCGCCGGCAACAGCGGCCTCGGCACCCTTTCGATGGGGCCTTCACTTAACGTGCTACGAACAAACCTCAGCTTTACCAAGCTCAACGATGGTCGCATTCTCGCTGCCGGCGGTTACGCCAATAGCACCGGGGTGGTTACGGTAGAGATTTTTGATCCCACGGCCAACAGCGGCGAAGGTGCTTGGAGTCTCGGCCCTGACTTGCCGCTCAAGCGTTACGCCCATACGGCCACCAAACTGAACGATGGTCGCGTGCTCCTCGCGGGCGGTCGCAGCACCGGCGATACCAACACCTCCGTGATTTTTGATGCGACAGCCAACTCCGGTGCCGGCTCATGGACGAACGTGCCGTCCTCGATGCCGGCCGGCGCGTACTATGGTCACGAGGCGACGCTACTGCCTGATGGACGAGTCATGGCTTCGGGGGGTACCAACGGAGGCTGGCCCTCGGCGACCGCCATCTTTAACCCAGCGGCCAATGCGGGCGCGGGCGGTTGGAGTAGCGGGACCTCCATGGGGGTTCCGCGCTGGCTACACCAAACAACGGTACTTCCTGATGGTCGGGTCCTCTTTACAGGCGGTACGGGAGCCAGTGGTTCTATCACTTCGGTAGAATTTCTCGATCCCACTGGAAATTCCGGCGCCGGGTCTTGGAGCGCGGCGACCGCACTCCCACTCAAACAAAGCAACCACCGTAGCGTCTTGCTCGACGATGGGCGCGTGCTACACGTGGGTTCGGATTTCATGATGGGTTCCGATTCGGTGCTCATCTTTGATCCGACGGACAATGCCGGAGCCGGCTCTTGGACTCCTGTGCCCGCCTCCCTCACCTCCCAGCGCGACAGAGCCGCCGTACACAAGCTCGCCAATGGCAAAGTGCTGCTCGTCGGTGGCCAAAAATATGCAACCACCAACACTTTAATCGCCACCAAAAATATCGAAGTTTTTGATCCCGCCGGTAACTCAGGCGCCGGGTCTTGGCAAACTTTGGTCGGAACCTCCACCGTGAGCAAACGCATATCGTCCGATGTGATACCTCTCGACGATGGACGCATTCTCTTTTTGAACGGCACGGGCTTAACGGGTCAGCGCAAAGACGTCACGTTTCTGGACCCCTCGGCCAACGATGGCACGGGCGAATTCGTTGACGGCCCCAGCATGGATGTGGCGCGCTTTTACGCTCCCCCAATCAAACTCAAAGATGGTCGGGTGATGGTCGCCGGAGGTGACGACGGCATCAGTTTTTACACGAGCTACTCTACGGTACAAATCTTCGATCCCGCTGCCAATTCGGGCGCCGGCGAATGGAGTGCCGGCCCCAGTCTTCCGGTCGCGCGTTCGCGCTACATCGCCAGCGTGCTGAGCGATGGCCGCGTGGTGCTGTTAGCCGGGTACTCCGGTTGGGCCACGGCGCTGACCTCCACGGTGATCTTTGATCCCGAAGCCAATTCCGGCGCAGGAGCCTGGCAGACTGGCCCCTCTCCCCTCGACACCAACCGCTTGTTAACTTTTGGCCCGGCCTTAATCCCCCTGCCGGATGCTCAGTTGCTACTTTTCGGCGGCCAAGTTGCGACGGCCGAAATTTTTGATCCTGACGCCAACGCCGGAGCGGGAGCATGGGCCATGACCGGTAGTACGAACTTTCCGCGGCTTTCGACGACCACCATTCGACTGAGCGACGATCGCGTGCTGACAACCGGTGGAATGCACGATTTCTCGGATTACATAAGCTACACCGTTCGCGACGAAACCGAAATTTATGACCCTTCACTCGGCACCTGGAACAACGCCCCCGCTATGCTCAACGTGCGCTACGGACATGGCCTGGTGGAACACCCCAATGGGCTCGTCTACGCGTTTTCGGGCTACACAACGGGCATGCAAAGTTTGACAAATACCATGGAATCTTTTGATCCGGCCGCGAATTCGGGAGCGGGCGAGTGGTCAGCTGCCGCTCCCACCTTTGATCCACCGCTGTATGTGCGCGGGCTCAACGTGCTAAGCGATGGTCGCATCTTGATCCACGGATCCGACGATCAGCAGTCCTACGCTTACCTTTCGCTCTTCGAAACCACCACCCTTTCGGTCACGGGTGGCATCCCGCCCTACACAGCGGGCATTCTCTCGGGCCAAGGCTCGCTCAAGGTGAATTCCACGACCGGTAGCATAACCCTCATGCCCACCGACTTCGGCAACATTAAGATTCAGGTTACCGACGGACGAGGCGTGAAAGGCACGGTAGAGGTTTCGGTGAACTAAACGCCCGAGCAAATCGCTTCGGCCACCTTGATACCATCAACGGCAGCCGAAGTGATGCCGCCGGCAAAACCGGCACCCTCGCCAGACGGGTAGAGATTGATAAATTTCGGCGAATGCAAAAGATCCTCGTCGCGCACCACGCGCACAGGCGACGAGGTTCGACTTTCCACACCGTGCAAGATGGCGTCGGACGAGATGTAGCCTGGCATCTTGCGATCAAAATTATGCAGGGCCTTCACAAAAGCCTCGGTGAGCTCCGGCGGGTAGATGTCGCGCAGGTTCACCGCGATCACGCCGCTCGGGCACGAGCTTTTGCCGAGGGGACCCACGCGGTTTGCAAGAAAGTCTTCCACACGCTGAGCAGGCACCTGGATGGTGCCACCGGCCTCAATCACCTTTTCCTGAGTGCGGCGTTCGATGTCGGCCTGAAACTGCAGGGCTTCTCGTGGGCCATTCGGATACCACTTGTCTTTGTGCACCGTGATCACGATGCCCGAATTGGCAAAACGCGAACCATGATTGGAGTTGGACATGCCATTGACCACCATGCGGCCGCTCTGTGCCGAAGAGGCGAGTACATAGCCCCCCGGGCACATGCAAAAGGAATAGACACCGAGCTCCGTCGTCTCGTCGTGGCAGGTGAGTTTGTAGTTGGCCACCGGCAGCTCGGGGTGCTCCCAACGCGATCCGTACTGCGCTTCGTTGACCCAGCGCTGGGCGTGCTCGGCGCGAAAGCCCATCGCCACGTTGAGCGTGTCACAGGGCACGCCGCCATCGAGCAGCTTGTCGTAGATGTCGTGCGCCGAATGGCCCGTGGCGAGAATGTAGTTGTCGGTCTTCAGCGTGCGGCCGTCCGCCGTGATGAGTGATTCCAGCCGGTCTTCGCCCCACACAAAAGTCTCGGCGCGGGTTTCAAAGTGCACCGGGCAGCCGTTTTGCTGAAGATACTTGGTGAGATTGTTGATGATGGTACGGATCTTGTTGCTGCCGACGTGCGGATTGGCGAGGTAGAGAATCTCTTCGGGAGCCCCGAAGCGCACCATCTGTTCCATCACGAAGGTTTTGTAAGGCGATTTGATGCGGGTGATAAGCTTGCCATCCGAAAAGGTACCCGCGCCACCCTCACCAAAGCAGACGTTCGAGTCGGGGTGGATCTTGCCGTGGCGCCAGTGCTGGGCGATGTCTTTCATGCGCGCGAGCACGGGCTTGCCGCGTTCGATGAGCTGACAGGGCATCCCCCGTTCGAGGAGCCAAAGGGCGGCAAAAAGCCCGGCCGGTCCGGCGCCAATCACCGTGGTGCTCGGGCGTTTTTCTGAGGCGACCTTGGTAGGCATCTCAAAGGGGTAGGGAGGAACTTCGGCCGAGGCGAAGGTCTCCACGGTATAGACATGGTGCAAGCGATCTTTGCGGCGAGCATCGAGAGATTTTTTGAGAATACGGTACGAGCGATGGGCCGGATCCAACTTGCGCAGCCTCGCCTCGAGGCTATCGCCGAGCATGATCTGTAGGTTCTCAAACACCGCCATGGGGCTCTTGGATATACTCGCGGCGATGGGAGGGAGCCAAGAAAAAAGAAACAAATAGCGGACGTCAAGCTCCAAAATAGCAACGTTCTATTCACGCCACCTTTGCAATATTCACGTCGTACGTAAAAAAAAGCTTTCCTGGACCGCCATATAGCACATAATGAATTTAATTTATGTCGCGTTACGCCCTACTGAGCTACCAGACGACGAATTTGGGCGACGATATTCAAAGCCTCGCGGCCGCCCAATACCTTCCACGTATCGATCACCACGTCGACCGTGATCGCCTGGCCGATCTCCATTTTAGCGAGCCCACAAAAATCATCTTGAACGGTTGGTTTTTGCAAGCGCCGACTTCGTTTCCGTGGTCGCTCGTGCCGATGCAGTGGCGACCCAAATCACGCTCCTACTCTTGGCCGCCGGCCGAGTGCCTGAAGCCCCTGCTCACTTCGGTGCACGTGTCCGCCTCTTCTCGCCCACATGTGTTCACTCCGAGCGGCGTGGAATACCTCACCGCACACGGACCCGTGGGTTGTCGTGATCTGGGCACGCTCTACGCCATGAGCGAACACCACGTGCCTGCATACTTTTCGGGATGCCTCACAATGACCTTGCCCGCACTGCACCGCTTGCGCGACGACAAGATCGTGATGGTCAACATGCCTATCGAGGCGCAGCCGCCGCGCGGCCTGGATGGTCATGTGGTACGTGTGGATCACCGCGTGCTCGCCATGCGCCCGCAGTCGCGCCTCGACAAAGCCCGTGCCTTGCTCGAGCTCTACGCTAGTGCCAAGCTGGTGATCACCACCAAACTCCACGCGGCCCTGCCATGCCGCGCGCTCGGGATTCCCGTACTCTTTGTGCCACCGGACTTTCGTGATCCGCGCTTTGCGGGACTCGTAGAATTTTTGCACGCGGCCTCACTGAGCGATTACTTAGCGGACAACGTGAACGTGGACTGGAAAAAACCTCCACCCGATGAATCTCGCTTTCAAGACATGGCAGAAAAGCTGCGCGAAACCTGCCGAGACTTTTGCAAAATGCCCTAAAGCCTGGATTCCATCATTCTCTGAGGTGATAGGAGACCGTCACAACCACACGTTTTTTTACAAAACGCAGGCGGGCGCGCAAAAAGAGCGCCGTTTGGTTGTGCAAGAAGTTGTGCCACCAACGTTTGGTGATGAATTCCGGCACGACCACGGTGATGGTTCGCTCGGGCATTTGTTTTTCGATGAGCTCCATGTATTCAAAGAGCGGCCCCGTTACCGAGCGGTAAGGTGAGGGCAAAATCACTAGCTTGAGGTTGGGGTGGTCGCCCACGTGTTGGGCCCAGGCGGCCCGCAACGCCGAAGCGTTCACAGGAGCCACGTCGACCACCACCACGCGCACGTCGCTTGAGATCTCCTGAGCGTAGTTCATCGACTCGATCACGCCGGTGTGAAAACCCGAAACCGGGATCACCACGAGCGAAGGAACGGGAGCATCGAGTTTCCAGTTCTTAGGCAACACAAGCTGCGAGGCCACGCTGTCGTAGTGCGAACGGGTGGCGCGAAACGCGATGATCAGCAGCGGCAAAAGGCCGATGATGATCCAGGCGCCGTCAAGAAACTTGGTAACCGTCACAACTCCGAGCACGACCGCCGTAGTAATGGCGCCCAAAAGATTCACCGCGAGCATCTTTTTCCAATGCGGTTCTTTGAACTTGATATGGTGCACGACCATGCCCATCTGCGAGAGTGTGAAGGACATAAAAACACCCACGGAATAGAGGGGCACGAGAGCGTGGGTATTGGCGTTAAAGAGCACCACAAGGAAGGCGGCAAAAAAGCCGAGCATCATAATGCCGTTCGAGAAAACCAGGCGATCGCCCAAGTTGCTCAGCTGGCGTGGCATGAAGCGGTCTGAAGCGATGAGCGAGGCAAGACGCGGAAAGTCCGAATACGCCGTGTTCGCAGCGAAAACAAGGATCAGCGCTGTGACCACTTGGTAGAAATAATAAAAGGTTCCCTGCCCAAAGGTGGTACGCGCCACTTGAGAGATCACGGTTTCGCCGTGTCTTGGCACCACTGCGAAGTGCTGCGATAGGAAGGTCACGCCCAAGAAGAAAATCACCAGCATCACAACCATCAGACTCAGCGTGCGTTTGGCGCGCTGAGGAGCCGGATCTCGGAATGCGGTGACGCCGTTGGAAATGGCCTCGATACCCGTGAGTGCGGCACACCCGCTCGAGAAGGCCTTGAGAATCACGAACCATGAAATGGGTTCGAGCTGTTCGGGGTGAAAAATGCGCTGATCGACGTGCGGATGCCCTCCGGAGAAGGTGATCCACAAGCCGCGACCGATCATGATGGTCGTACAAACGATAAAGAGATAAGTCGGCACCGAAAAGATCACACTCGACTCGCGCAGGCCGCGCAGGTTTGCGATCGTCAAGATCGCGATCACGAGCACGCCGAGCAGCACTTCGTGGTGACCAAAGCCCGGAAACGCCGAGGTGAGGGCCGCGACACCGGCCGAAACCGACACCGCAACGGTAAGGATATAGTCGATGAGCAGAGCGCCACCGGCCACAAGACCCGCGGTTTGGCCCATGTTGTCTTTGGCCACCGAATAGGCTCCGCCACCATTGGGATAGAGCGAAATGGTTTGTCGATACGAAACCGCCACGATCACGAGCAGCACCGCGATGCTCGCGGCGATGGCGGCGCTGTAGTACGCCGCGCTCAGCGAAATGGCCACGAGGATGAGGAGAATCTCCTCGGTCGCATAAGCTACAGAGGAGAGGGCATCGCTTGAAAAAAGCGGTAGGCCACGCCACACGGGAAGCTTTTCGTGTTCCAAATGACTAGCGGTAAGAGGTTTGCCAAAGAGTGCGTGCTTTAAGTTGAATTTCATAGGCGGTGATAAGGAATAAGTCTTAATCCTCCGCCCGGTGCCGAGCAATGTCAATTGTTTCGATCAGATATCAGGGAGAGCTCCGCTTAAGCCCCCAATTTAATAAGGAAGGAGCTGAGACCTCTTCACAGACCCCATCATGTGTATTAGGAGAGGCGGGCATGTTTTTTCGGCCCCTTTTTGTACTTATTGTCACATCGTTCTTGATACCTTTGGCCCAAGCCTCAAGCGTCGCCGACATTGAAGCACGCATGCAACAAGCTCGCGAAGCTGGAAAACACGTTTGGCTGCAGCTGCTGGACAATTCTTCGGTCAACGCCTTCGACTCCAACGAATTTGAACGCCGCGTTTTGACGCCCGACTTTGAAAGTGCCGTCGCCGAGAATTTCGAAGTCATCAAAATTTACTCTTCGGAACTCGATGCCAATTCAGAACTCTTCCATTGGGTGACGACCCAATACAAACCGCGCGGTCGTCTCGCCATCGTTCTGATTGACGAAGATAATTTGCCCTACGTTAAAGAAAGCCCTGCGCCGCTGCTTGCTAGCCTGAGCCAAGATTCTCCGCACCAACGCGACTTGGATGTCTTTTTTGCCCACCGCGCTCTCGAACTCAAAGCGGTGCGTAGTCCTTGGGTAGAGAACTCACGCCTGCAAAGAGAAACCAACTCGCAAGTGCGCAAGCTGGGCTTCTTAAAGCTCGCGCTCGAAAAGGCCCAAGCCACGGGACGACCGGTACTGCTGAATCTCGCTCCGGCCAATACCGTTGCGGCGAGCGCGCAATTTGCTTCGCTGCTACGAGACGGGCTGCTAAAAACCCACGCTAACATCGAATCTGTGGCTGTAACGGATGCTCCCACAGCAGGGCCAAAGGCAAAGAGTGAGCGACGTTTCCGTTTCAACCTACCTTCGCTGGTGGCCGGCCCTGCCCATGTTCCGCAGCCGGTGGTCGCCCTGAACGAAACCTCTTTCATGCTCTACACTCCCACATCACCCGGCACGCGCAGCCTTCCTGAAGACCAGCGCGAATTCTTTCGCCTCATCCAGCGCGCTCCTCAGGGCATCTTGGCCGTGATCGAACCGAATGGCCGTGTGGACGCCGTGGTCAACCCCGAACAATGGATCAACGAGAAACGACCCCGTATGGGTGGCCCCATCCGTATCGATGACACCGTAGCGCTGGGCCACTGGCTCTCCGAGCAACCGCGCCTCGCCCTCGCCGCCCGCAACAAGGCTCAAAACTACTGCGGCGGAATTCTGAACTTCGCGGCCGGCTTTAAGCCGTGAGTGATTTCTTTTCGATGAGTTCGATTTTGTAACCGTTGGGATCTTCGACAAAGGCGATCACGGTGGAGCCGTGCTTCATGGGCCCCGGTTCGCGCACCACCTTACCGCCCGCGGCGCGGATTTTGTCGCAAGTGGCGTAGATATCGCCCACGCCATAGGCCACGTGGCCAAAGGCGTTGCCCAGTTCGTAGTGATCCACTCCCCAGTTGTAGGTGAGCTCAATGCACGGGTCGTCTTTGGAGGAGCCATAACCCAAAAAGGCCAAGGTGAATTTGCCCTCGGGGTACTCGTCCCGGGAGAGCAATTTCATACCCAAAACTTCGGCGTAAAAGCGAATGGAAACGTCGAGGTCCGTTACCCGAATCATGGTGTGCAGATATTTCATGGCCGTAGAGCATAAGGTCAGTTGACCACCGGGGCAAAGCCCTATAAGTCTTTGGGGTGCAAATTGCGCACCCATGCCCGGGTGGTGGAATTGGTAGACACGCAGGTCTCAGAAGCCTGTGGCCGCAAGGTCGTGGAGGTTCAAGTCCTCTCTCGGGCACCAGTCGTTTTTTTGGCCTATCGGCCAAAGATCTATTTCGATTCCCAGGACACTCGCTTTGCTCGGTCTCGGGCACCAAACGCGCTGCGCGCGTTTGGTGTTGACACGAGCGACGGCGGCAGCCGGTAAGCGAGTGCCTGCCTACAATCGTGGTTCAGAATTCCCTCTAAAATCTCAACAATGCCCAAGACAGTCTACGTAAGTTGACACCTACTCCGCTTTTGGCCTTAGCTTGCCCCAAGTATCAAGGAGGAAACCATGAAAAAGCTATTCGCCCTTATGCTCTCAACCAGCATCGCCTCAGTTGCCACAGCGGCAGAAGCTCCGCGCCCCCTGGCCACCGGCACCACCGAACTGCGCCGTTCCGGCCACCGTGCGTACGAAGTCACCATCGACGGAGACGTTGCAGAGAAACTCTACGATTCCTTAGACATCAAAACCTCGCCCGTTGACCCTTGGATCAATAAAGTTGCGCGCGGCATTGTGTGCGGTAAAAATACCAAGACCGAAAAGTACGCTTGCTCGCTGTCCGTCGACAACACGGGAATTGAATAAGTCCATCAAGCCCCATCATCCATCGTGCTTGATGGGGCCCCCTTATGACGCGCCGTTTCGATGCTCTGAGCCTTGTTCATTTCGCCAAAGTGATTAGGATTCCGGCATGTCCGTTAGCTCAGCCACCAGCGCTCATTCCCCCATCCTTCGTCGTCGTCACCAACTGAGACTCTGCCTCTGCGCGGTTGCCATTGGCGTCGTCTCCTTTGCCATCGCTTCGTTTCTGCTGATGAGCATCAAGCTTTGCACTCAGCTCTTTTACCACCAGAGCTTTTCTTTCGAGAACAGCTTGCCCGATCCGCACGCCATCGGTCTGCTCTCGATTCTCATTCCCGTCATCGGCGGACTCATTGTCGGCGTCATGGCAAAGCTCGGTTCTCCGGCGATCCGTGGCCACGGCATCCCGGAAGCGATGGAGAAAATTCTCATGGATGGCAGCCGCATTCCCTACAGGCTGCTTTTTTTGAAACCCATCTCCTCGGCGATCGCCATCGGATCGGGTGGGCCTTTCGGTGCCGAAGGTCCGATCATCGCCACGGGCGGAACCCTCGGTTCTCTCTTCGGTCAGATCTTTCCCTTCAACGACTTTGAGCGCAAGGTGCTACTCGCCTGCGGCGCGGCCGGCGGCATGACCGCAATTTTCGGTACGCCACTAGCGGCAGTGCTTCTGGCCATTGAGCTTCTGCTCTTTGAATTCCGCGCGCAGTCCTTTGTACCGGTGGCCCTGAGTGCTGTGGTCGCGGCCGTCACGCGCTCTTTCTTTTTACCCGACGGTCCCTTTTTCGACATGCCGGCATTGGCGCAAGTGGGAGTCCAGCAGCTGCCGGTTTATCTCGCTGCGGGCGCCGTCTTCGGACTCCTCGCGATCTTCATCACCAAGAGCGTTTACTTTGTAGAGGACCTCTTTGAAAAACTCCCCGTGCACTGGATGTGGTGGCCCGCCATCGGAGGCCTCGCGGTAGGCGCGATTGGTTATATCGAACCCCTGAGCCTCGGCGTGGGCTACTCAAACATCGAAAACGGACTCAGCGGCACGATCGGCATCTCCGTGGCGCTCGCCCTGTGTTTTTGGAAATTCCTCTCGTGGAATATCGCCCTCAGCAGCGGAACCTCGGGCGGCACGCTCGCGCCCCTCATGACCTTCGGCTCGCTGATAGGCCTTGCCATCGGAGCCGTGCTGCAGTCACAGTTCCCAGAGCTCGGCATCGATGTGCACGTGATGGCGCTCATTGGCATGGCCGCGGTCTTCGCCGGCTGCTCGCGCGCGCTCTTTGCTTCGGTGATCTTCGCGCTCGAAACCACGCGCCAGCCTCTCGGGATCATTCCCCTGCTCGGGGCTTGCTCCATCAGCTACCTGGTCTCGCACTGGTTTATGAAAACCTCGATCATGACCGAAAAGATCGAGCGTCGCGGTGTGAGGGTACCGGCAGATTATTTTCCGCGTTAAACTACGAGCGTGATCACGCGCGAGTGCAAATTTAAAACGGCCCACCAATCTTGGTCGGGCCTGAGTTTTTCATCAGATATCCACAAGTCCACGTCGGCATCAAAGCCCATCCTCTGTTTGCACGGCTGGCTCGACAACGCCGCGAGCTTCGCCCCCATGGCTCCCGAACTGCTCGCACGCCTTCCGCGCGGCACGCGCATCCTTTCGCTAGATTTGCCCGGCCACGGCAAGAGCGCTTGGCGCCGCGGCCAACTCGCCTATCCGTACACGGACTGGATTGCCTTGCTACACGATCTTTTTCGCCATGAAGGTTGGTCGTCTGCAACGCTCATCGGACATTCGCTGGGGGGCACCATCGCGTGCGTCTTTGCGAGCCTCTTTCCGCACCTCGTGGAACGTCTCGTGCTCATCGATGTCTTCGGTCCCGTTCCACAAGAAGCCACAAAAGCCAAAGCTCAGCTCAAAGACTTTTGCGAACAATCTGTGCAAGTCTGCGACAAAGCCAAAACCTACCGCAACTTCGAAAGCCTCGTGCAAGCGCGCGCCATGGCCGAGCTCTCGCCCATGAGTCTCGAATCGGCTCGTCACCTTATGAAACGCAATTCGCAGAGGGTGGGCAAGTTCTGGCGCACACGAACCGATCCCAAATTAAAATTCCCCAGCAGTGTGAAGATGACTTGGGAGCAAGCCCACGCCATCGTGCAGGGGCTCGCGTGCCCGACGCTCCTTTTGCGCAACGAAGCGACGAGAGAAAACCCGTATTGGAAAACCTACGCGCCCACCATGTCCTCGTGCACCCAGCTGCGCGTCGTGGACCAGCCCGGCGGACATCACCTACATATGGAATCTCCCGTGATGAGCGCCGAGCTTTTAGCGTCCTTTTTGCGCGATCAAAAGTAAGCACTTAGCGCTAAGTGCTCATAGTTATTCTGACGGCGAGCGCTGTCGGATTTTTTTCCCCTTTAAGAGAGGCAAAGGGGGTACCATAAGAACGTGAATCCTGTCCTTTTTCGCCCTCTGCTCCTCGCTTTGGCCCTTGGCCCCGCTGTGGCTATGGCCATGAAGCCCCGCGTGGAAACTCAGGCCGACCTCTTTTGCCGTTCGCTATTTCAGCGTGCGGGAGTCAGCGCGCCCGATCCGCTCAAACGCAACGATCTTCCTTTTCTCGACAACGAGGTTCGCGAAGCGGGCTTCGAAGTAAAGCCGGGATGGAAACCCGATCGCCTCAACGAAACTTATCTTTTCGTAGTGCTGCAAACGGGTAAGATTTGGGTCACGCCGCAACTCATCAGCCCTCGGCAAAACGATGCCTACATTGGCTCACACCGTGCTCTCGAAGCCCGCAAAAATAAAAAGAACCCTCAAGACAAGATTGTCGCCGCCGGAGAGATCATCGTCAAAAACGGCGTGATCTCCTTCATCTCTAACAAGTCGGGAACTTTCCGCGGCAACCAAAAACACCTCGATTATTCCATTTTCATGATGCGTAACCTTGGCATCGAGATTCCCGAGCAGGTCAACACACAAGACTTTTTCTCGGAGCCCCGCGATCTCCACGCCGTTCACCTTGCGCGCGCCGAGGCGCTCAGCCTAGCAGAAACTCCGGAGTACAAAGACATGAAGGCTCGTTGGGAGCCTCTGATCTTTCGTTTGCACCAGCTCTATCCTGATCGCCGTGTTCCGGGAGAGTTGAGCGGTCTCTTTGTCGACGACGTTTGGACTTTTATCGAAGCCAACGGCAAAGAGTATCGCAAAACCCTGGGACGACTCGCAGGTTATACGGTTTACTACAGCGAATCCGCCGATCACTTGGTGCGCCACTCGCTTAAAGATCCCGAGACAGCCCATAGCGTTCAGCGAGATTTAGAAAAATTTATAGAAAGTCGCGAAAGCCAACTTGGTCAAAGCTCTCAGCCCACTCATTGAAGGTGCGATGATAGCGATCGCTCTGATGCGATTCCGGCAAGACTTCCACGTTTGCGCGCATGAAATCCTTGAGGATCTCCGAAGGCTGCGTTTCCGAGATGTCCTTGGCAAGCAAATAGGAGCCTTCGATCACGGATTCTCCACCCGCAATGCGCGCCACAAAATGCTTGGCCTCTAGATAGGCCATCACGCGGCGCAGCTCCCACGCGCTGAGGTGGGTGACATCAAAAAGCTGCTGGTAGGTGAGCGCGTCGCCCCCTTCTTTGTGAATTTTGAGCAAACGCGCGAGCACGAGGATCAAGCTGTAACCCTCGTACATCGAAGGTGGCGCTTCGCGCCCCTTGAGCAGATACTTTCCGTCGCTTGTGAGGTAGGATATCTGCGCACCGATGATGACGATCATCCACACGATGTAAATCCAAAAGCCTAAGACGAGGAATACCGCCGCTTTTCCGTAAGTCGTGTGCGTGGCAAAACGCACGTAGAGCGACACCAAGGAGTTGGCGAGCTGCAGTCCCACCGATCCGCAGAGCGCTCCGGCCGCGGCAGCGCGCCAGTTGACGTGACGAACCGGAATGAATTTGTAGATCACAAGAAAGGTGGCAAAGGTCAGCGCCACCGGAATGATCCATCCGATAAAAGCTTCGATGCTCGAGAGCACCATCACGCCATCGATGCTCTTGCCCCAGCTTGCGCGAATGATCAGGGGCAGCGAAAGCGAAGCGGTGATGGCAAGCGGCGCCACCACGGCGACCACAAGAAAGTTGCGCAGTTTTTCAAAGAAAGGTCGATTCGTGTCGGCACCCCAAATGTGATTGATCGTGCCTTCCACGTTGTTAAAGGTCTGCACACCCACATAGAGAAAAACGCCCAGTGCAAAAATTCCGAGCTTGGCGGATCCTCGAGAGATCGAAGCCAGGTAACGATCCTTGAGCATCGTACCGTACTCAAGAATCACCTGCTGGTGTTCTGTAGGAAAGTTCGAGAGCACGCGGTGCAGGCCGTTTTGTAGCGACTCCTGCACGAAAGCGAATTGAGTAAAAAACGAAAAGATAAAAAAGGCCCCGGCCAGCATCGGAACCAACGAGAAGATCATCAAGTAGGCAAGCGACTCGGCTCGCACCTTGGAGTTGTCCTTGACGCTTTCGTGGCCGATCATCAAAAACCACTTGGCCACCCAGTAAAAAGATTTCTTAACCCACGAGTCGGCCGCGCTTTCACGTTGGTCGGCCCAGAGGATACCCCTGCGAAACCTTTCAAGCTGAAGCCTTTGTCGCGACATAACACTTACATTTCGGTCCCTTTGCCCGCAAACTACACACTGAGTCAGCTTCTTGACACCATCATTGACGCGGATACACTTTTACTGGTTCCGATCCGAGTTCTAGTTTAGACCATGAACGGTTTAAATATTGATTTTCTTTTAATTATTGGAGGTTACCCTAATGACACATCAACTACCCAAACTCCCTTACGCCTTCGACGCCCTCGAGCCGTACATCGATGCTCAAACCATGCAGATCCACCACGGCAAGCACCATCAAGCTTATGTCGACAAACTTAACGATGCGATCAAAGGCACTCCGCTCGCCGAAAAATCGCTCGAAGACCTCATGAAAGAAATTTCCAAACACAACGCAGCCGTGCGCAACAACGGCGGCGGTCACTTCAACCACTCCCTCTTTTGGCAAGTCATGGGCCCCGGCAACGCCGGCAAAAAACCTTCGGGCGAGCTCGAGAGCGCCATCAACTCGGCCTTCGGCTCTTTTGATGCCTTCAAAGAAAAGTTCGAAGCCGCTGCGACAACTCGCTTCGGTTCGGGCTGGGCTTGGCTCGTGGCTAAAAATGGCAAACTCGAAGTGGGCTCCACCCCGAACCAAGACAACCCTCTGATGGACGTTGCTGACATCAAGGGCACCCCCATTCTTGGCCTCGACGTTTGGGAGCACGCTTATTACCTGAAGTATCAGAACAAGCGCCCAGATTACTCCAAGGCATTCTGGAACGTCGTCAATTGGGATGAGGTTTCGAAGCGCTTCAAAGCCGCCAAATAATCAAAATCCCTGCGGATTTCGTTTTCATTATTAATATTTCTTGAAAAGGGCTTAATCTTAAGCCCTTTT
>Ga0247823_10000087_pt1 | contig 69195 bp, 62 predicted proteins | sample 13C_PalmiticAcid_2_FD_192426 | JGI IMG/M metagenome (GOLD analysis project Ga0247823, IMG submission 192426) | Soil microbial communities from agricultural site in Penn Yan, New York, United States - 13C_PalmiticAcid_Day30 | ecosystem: Environmental > Terrestrial > Soil > Agricultural land... | reverse complement strand
CTGCAGGAATCCACGGAGCATTGATGCGGTGCCATCAGGTCCCCAAACGTGAACATCCGCACGACGGCCTGTGCTCCAAGCAAGACCCATGAGCGTGCCCCAATCGGCGTTGTGGTCGTCGTGGTTACCAGCCCCGAATCCTTCGAAGCGCTGTGGCGATCGGAACAACGCCGCTGGGCGGAACTCATCCGGGCCCGCCAGATTCGTGCCGAGTAGCCGCGCACGAGGCGCTAAAAGGTCAGAGCGGGCCTTGCCGGCCCGCAGTGTGTGCAGAATGGCGAAGCTCAACCGTTCCTCCGGAGGACACCACGATGAAGCAACGCCGACTATGCGCCTCGGGCCCCATGACCTCCGCCATCGGCCTGGGCTGCATGGGCATGAGCGAGTTCTATGGCGCGACCGATGATGCGGCCTCGCTGCTAACGCTGGAGCGGGCCCTGGAGTTGGGTGTCACGCACTTCGACTCTGCCGACACCTACGGCTTAGGCCACAACGAATCGCTGTTGGGGCGTTTTATCGCGCGGGGGGGTGCGTCGCGCGCCCAGCAAGTGACCTTAGCCACCAAATTCGGCATCGTCCGCACGGCTGGTCGGTATGAACGCCGCATCGACAACTCACCCGCCTACATCCGCGCCGCCTGCGAGGCTTCGTTGCAGCGCCTGGGCGTCGAGCGCATCGGCCTCTACTACTGCCACCGCCGAGATCCGGCGGTGCCCATCGAAGACGTGGTGGGTGCGATGGGCAACCTGGTCAACAGCGGCAAGGTGGCGGCCATCGGCTTGTCCGAGGTGTCGGTCGACACGCTGCGCCGCGCGCACGCCGTGTTCCCTGTGGCCGCCGTCCAGAGCGAATACTCCTTGTGGAGCCGCGATCCCGAGGCAGATATGCTGACGGCATGCGCCGAGCTCGGCACCGCCTTCGTGGCCTACAGCCCCCTGGGCCGCGCCTTTCTTACTGGCACCGTGGACGTGAGCAAGTTGGCCAGCGACGACTTCCGCAGGAGCAACCCGCGCTTCTTGGGCGAGGCGCAGGCACGGAACCGGCAACTTGTGGACGCCCTCGCCGCATTCGCAGCGGCCCGCGGATTAAGCAGCTCGCAGGTAGCGCTCGCTTGGTTGCTCAACAAGCACCCCCATGTGGTGCCGATCCCGGGTACCCGCCGCATCGCCTATCTGGAGAGCAATGCGAGCGCGACCGACATCGAACTCTCGTCAGACGAGCTCGCGCAACTGGACCAGATGTTCGGTCCGAAAACCGTTGCGGGGGCTCGCTATCCCGATGCCGGCATGGTCGGTATCGAACACTAATAAAGACTGAAGAGCTTTGCGCCCAGGACCAGCGTGAGTCCGAGGCTCGCCAGGAGGACCGCTTGTGCAGAGCGTCTGGCCCGCGCTTTATCAACCGCCGCGTGGTTAACGTCGAGAACCAGGAAGCGCAGACCCGCGAGGAGGTGGTGCAGGTAGGACCAGAGCACCGCCAGCACCATCAGCTTGAACAACCACCCCGGCACCAGCCAAAACCCATTCTCGAACACCTCGACCCACCTCGCAAACGACAACTCCGAGGACACCGAGGCGTCGAACGCCCAAATGATGGCGGGCAATAACAGGAACATAAGTGCCCCGCTCAGTCGGTGAAGCAGCGAAACCCAGGCTGGCGCCGGGAAACTTCGCATGTAGGCGAACAGATCCACGATGGAGGTGTTGCGGTGGTCGTTACGTCTCAGCTTGCTGGATTTCATGGTGTAGGGACTCTTGGGGCGGGACGGGACGAGTGGTGGAGTCCAGATTTCAGGCCGAACACAGAACCGTCAGCAGCTTAGCTGCAACTGCGCTTTCTCAACATCGCCTTTCGAGATAACGCTCTTCGTCTTGAGGGTCTCGCCAAAAAACTCTGCCCTCCTAGACTCGGTTGGCGATTCAAAAAGGAGACAAACATGACCAAGCAATCTGTCGCAAAACTACTGTTCTTCGCGGCGGTCGGGGTTTCGGCCCTGGCTGCGCACGCGCAAACCACCATCTGGCCGAGCAGACCTATTCGCCTGATCGTCGCAGCTCCCCCGGGCCTACCACCCGATGTGCTGGCTCGAGGGCTCGCCCAACAGATGGAAAAGCAATTGGGCCAACCGGTCGCGGTCGAAAACCGTCCGGGTGCCAGTCAAATCATTGGCGCTCAGTCGTGCTCCAACGCCCCTCCTGACGGACACACGTTGTGCGTTCTGTTGAGCGACGCGGTCTCCCTCAACCCGCATCTTTTCAACAAGTTGCCCTACGACCCCGAGAAGGGCTTTTCCCCTGTGGCCATACTGGGTTGGCCCCAAAGCGCCATTGTCGTTAACTCGGCAACCGGACTAAAGTCACTCAAGGAAGTCATCGACGCCTCTAAGGCAAGCCCGGGCACCTTCAATTTCGCGTCCCACGGCAACGGCAGTCTGGCGCATCTCTACCTCGAGTGGATTCGGTCCAGCAGCGGCTGGGACGTCACCCACATCCCGTACAACACCAGCCCACTCCAAGCAGCACTGGGTGGCCAGGTTCAGCTGACGTATCTTGCGGTAGGTGCCCTCAAGCCACACATCGACGCGGGCAAATTGACTGCGATCGCGGTCGCCGGCATCAAGCGAAGCCCGCTGCTGCCCGATGTGCCGACCTTCGCGGAAGCTGGTCTGGAGGCCACGTATCCTCGCACTTGGTTCGCCTTGTTTGCTCCAGCGGGGACTCCTTCGGCTATCACGGAGAAGCTTAACAAGCTGGCGGTGTCGGTCGTGAACGATGCGTCATTCAAGACAAGGGTGATGGACCCCATGACCATCAGCCCCGGACACGAAACAATTCCCGAGATGACCCAACTGATGAAAAGCGACCGTGAGCTGAGCCTGGCGCTTGTGAAAAGGGCAAAGGTCAAACTGGATTGAAATCATCGAGCCTGGCAGTACTGCCTCACGGCTCACCGCTCATGGGAACCTCGCCACTGTCGGGATGGGCTTCGGCATCCGCTCGTGTCCCATAGAGCGCCAGGCGCTGCTGAGCATGGGGATCCGACCGCCAGTTCAGCAGCTGCGCGATTTGAGCCCTCAACCACTTGCCACTGGGCTCGCGGTGCGTGCGACGGTGCCAGTATTGGTAGATCGTGACGGATGGCGGATCAAAGGGCAGTGGCAAAACCTCGATCTCACCAAAGCGTGCGAAATCGATAGCTGCTGGCAGCGGCACCGTGGCAATCAGGTCCGTTTTTGCGATGGTGGCCGGCAGACTGAGCAGGCTGGGCGTACTGATGACCACTCGGCGCCGAATCTGATGCCGCTCCAGAGCCGCCTCCAGCAACACCGTGGATCGCGCCGGTATCGCGAGAACAGCGTGCCCCAGGTCCTCGAACGCCTCGCGACTCATGCCCTGCGCAACCAGGGGATGGCCACGCCTCACGATGCAGGCGTAGGTGTGTGTGAACAGTGCTTGCCGGAAATATGCATCCCTCTCAATCGTCGGAAAGTAACCGATGGCAAGGTCGATTTCTCCATTGGCAAGCCGCTCGTGCAGCGGTAACACGATGGAGGACATCACATGCACCGAGGTGCGGGGTGCATGCACTGCAAGGTGAGCGGTGAGCGCTGGCATGAGGAGGGCTTCGGCGGAGTCGGGCATCGCCAAACGAAAGACGGTTTCGCTGTGCAAGGGGTCGAAGGCACCGCCCTCTACGACTTCCCGATCGAGCTCACCAAGCATCGCGCGCGCCGTCTCCGTCAGGGCCATTGCACGCGGCGTTGGTCGCATGCCGACGCCGGTGCGGACAAACAAATCGTCGTCAAGCTGCTTGCGCAAGCGGTTCAGTGCTGTACTGAACCCCGACTGACTCATCTCCAGGCTTTCCGCCGCCTTCCCAAGGTGTCGAGTCGCATCGAGGGCAACCAGGAGTCTCAAAAGGTTTAGATCGATTTGCTTCATCGCATTTAACGATATCTGATGCTCAAGTTCGTAGATTGATAAACCTCTTGCGGCCACCTATTCTCAGGCAACAACACACAGGAGGCAATTTGCTCGATCTCGTTTCTAGAGGCGCAGACGAACGCCGCAAGCACCTCGTCGCAATGGAACGCGCCGTGCCCGTCACCCGAATGGTCGACTATGGCGTGCCCCTGGGTGAAGCACTGCTCGTTCACGAACTCACGAAGGCGAGTGACCCCGGTAGCTGGGATGGCATTTGTGAGCGACTCGCCTGCCGGCAACGCGACATCGCCACTGTTGCGCAAGACGCTGGTCGGCGAGACACAGCCGCTCAAGCGTGGCGATATGCATACGCCCTTCTGCAGTGCGCACAGCTCGCTCACAATCATGACGTACCTCGCAAGATTTCGCTCTATGAACAAGCCCATGCGGCGCTGGCCAAGCATGCGCATCTGTGCGACGACCTCGACGAGGTTCAACTGCCGACAGAACAGGGGCGCTTGCATGGATGGGTTGTGCGACCGATAGACCAAGACCCAACCGGCGCCGTGGTCGTGGTGGGTGGACTGAGCGGTTGGGGTGGTGTCTACCTCGACATGGGCCGCGCACTTGCCGCACGGGGTCTGCTCGCTGTGCTGGCCGAAGGCCCGGGTCAAGGCCTGAGCCGCATGCGCAGCAGGCTGCATCTTGATGAAGCGACGCTGCCCCTCTTCGGGGCGTTCGTCGACTACGCCGAGTCCCTGGGAGTAAGGCGCGTCGGAGCTTGGGGCAACAGCTTCGGCGGCTTGTTCACGGCACATCTCGCTGCCCGGGACACCCGGATACAGGCCGTCTGCATCAACGGCGCGCCGATGACCCCCGGTGTCCCGACGTTTCGAACCGCTCGCGAGCAGATGGAGGTGGTCTTCGGCGTCGACGAAGAAATCTCACTGGCTCGACGACTGGAATCCCTAGGAATGGACGCGCAGCGCCACCGGATCAATGCGCACATGCTGGTCCTCCAAGGGGGCTGCGACCCATTGATTCCCCTGGAACAGCAAGCATCCTTTTTCGCGCTCGCACCTTCGCATTCCCATGAGACCTTCACTTGGGGAAATGGCGAGCACACCATCTACAACCACTCTCATGAACGCAATGCGCGCGCAGCCGACTGGTTCAGCAAAACGCTGGCCTGAGCACTGTGCTCTGTTTCACAACAACTACAGGAGACACCATTGAACGCAGACAGCACCCCCAAAATAGACGTCATCGTTGTCGGATACGGGCCCAGCGGCCTCGTACTGGCCTCGCTGCTCGGGCAAATGGGTCACAGTGTTGCGGTGGTCGAACGCTGGCCCGACCTCTATGGGAAGCCCCGTCTGACGCACATTGACGGTGAGACCGCGCGGCTGGTGTCGCTTTGCGGGGACGTGGATCAAGCCCTCAGGGACGCGTGGACCGTGCCCCACTACTACTGGCTCAACGGCAAGCACCAATTGCTGCTGGATGTCGGCGCTGGCGGCAATACGCGACGGATGCTGTGGGACGACCACATCTCCGTTCACCTTCCCCACATCGAGGAAGCCATTCACGAGCGAATCCAGTCGCAGCCGAACATTCAGCTGTACAGAGGCCACGAGGCTGTTGAACTCACGCAGGATGTCGATGGCGTCACATTGCATTGCGTGCCCTGGCACAAAGGCGTGAGCTCCTCTGCACCCGTGCCGCAGGCGCTCACTTTACGGGCTCGGTATTTGGTGGGATGCGACGGATCCAACAGCTTCGTACGCCAGGCGCTCGGGGTCGAGAGGATCGACTTCGGCTTCAACGAACGGTGGTTGTGCGTGGACACGCAGCCCCTCCGAAAGCTGCCAGCAAAGTTTGACGAGAATGCCATTCAGATGTGCGACCCGCGCCGGGGGTACATGTTCATGCCCATCGGCAAGAAGCGCCAGCGCTTCGAATTCGCGCTGCTCCCGGGAGAATCGACCGAAGACATGCAGACCCCTGAGGCGGCTTTTCGAATGCTTCAGGAGTACCACGACATCGGACCACAGGACGTGTCACTCATCCGCAATCTCGTCTACACCTTTGAATGCCGCCTGGCCAAGACGTGGAACGTCGGTCGCGTCTTTCTCGCGGGAGATGCTGCGCACACCAACCCGCCGTATCTGGGACAAGGCGCCTGTTCGGGCATGCGCGATGCTGCCAATCTGGCCTGGAAGTTTCACCTCACGCTCAGCGGCTTGTCGGATCCAAAGCTCCTCCAGAGCTACGAAAAGGAGCGTCGTCCTCACGCCCAGCAGATTATGCTGGCCTCGCGTTCTCTGGGACTGGTTGCAAACACCTCGAATCTGGTGAAAGCTGCCATACGGGATCTTCTCTTCAAACTCAATCTCACACCCAAGCCCAAGTTCCCTGTGCTCACCGACGGCGTACTTGCCAAAGGAGGCGACGGCAAGCTCGCCGCTCACGCCGGAACCCTGGCACCGCAGGGGCGGATTACTGCAAATGGCACGACGAAACGCTTCGACGAGCATGTCGGATTTCGTTTTGCCTTGATTACCAGACCCGGTGTTATTGAAGCGCTTTCTTCAGAACTCGGCGCTGCACTCAAGCAGGTCGGAGTTCACATCGTCGAACTAGGTGACCGCTCGAATGGGCAACGGGTGATAGATGTGGACGGCGTGTACGGCCGCTTCCTCGATTCCTTGAGAGCCGACGCTGTACTGACACGGCCGGACTTCGTTGTGTACGGGCACGCTACTCGCTCAGCGCTTGAGCAGTTCATCGAGCGCTTCCTAGAGCAATTGCATTTTTCGTCCAACGAGCGGCTACTCGATCATGCAGGCAGCGCGTTTTTAGGGGATAAGGCGTCGATCGAAGATCTTGCCGGAAATGAATAGCTGACTTCGGCAACGGTGTGTCTCCCCTAAGAGCACCCGAGCTCATGAAGTCGATTGTCAGCGTCGCAGCTGAGCGACTGGCGGTCGACTAGCCGGCCGGCGCGACTTGGCACCCAGTAAGCCTTCTATGCCGAACGGACCATAAAGCAGCGCGCACCTAGGCATGAATCACTAGAACCATCCGGACTTTCCCTAGTAAAAAACCGCCAAATCTTGCCTACATTTCTTGTATGCAAGATTTGTGTTCAAGTTCTTTCTAAGGAGCTTCCATGCCCCGGTTCTTCAAATCGCTGTTTGGCCAGGTGGTGCTGGCGTTGATCGCAGGCGTCGTGGTGGGCCTGGTGTGGCCCGAGACGGCCATCGCCCTCAAGCCCTTGGGCGACGGGTTCATCAAACTCATCAAGATGCTGATCCCGTTGATCGTCTTCTGCGTGGTGGTGCACGGCATAGCAGGCACAGGCGACCTCCAGCGCGTTGGCCGCGTCGGCGTCAAGTCGCTGATCTATTTCGAGGTGGTCACCACCATCGCGCTCGCCCTCGGGCTGGCATTGGCCTTCATTTTCGAGCCGGGGGTCGGCATGAATGTGGACCCCAAGGCGCTGGACCCCAAGGCCATGGGGGCCTACGTTGAAAATGCGGGCAAGCTCACCGGAGGGGGCTTTACGGATTTCCTGCTCAAACTGATTCCAAACACCGCCATCAGCGCCTTCGCCAATGGCGACGTGTTGCAGGTGCTGCTGTTCTCCATCCTGTTTGGCTGCGCGCTGGCGCTGATCGGCGAACGGGGCGCCCGCGTCACAGGCCTGATAGAGGACCTTTCGATCGTGCTGTTCAAGACCATGGGCCTCATCATCAAGCTCGCGCCTCTGGGCGTGCTGGGCGCGATCGCCTTCACGGTCGGCAAGTACGGCGTGGGCTCGCTCAAGCAGCTAGGCATGCTGGTGGTGCTGTTCTACGGCGCCGTGGTGATGTTCGTCGCGGTCGTGCTTGGCTTCATCATGCGACTGTCGGGCTTCAGCCTGTTCAAGCTGTTGCGCTACCTGCGCGAGGAGCTGGCGGTGGTGTTCGCCACCACCTCCTCCGACAGTGTGCTGCCGCAGATCATGGCCAAGCTCAAGCACATGGGCATCCGCGACTCGACCGTGGGCTTGGTGATTCCGACAGGCTACTCCTTCAACCTGGACGCCTTCTCCATCTACATCACGCTGGCCGCGGTGTTCATCGCGCAGGCCACCAACACACCGATCTCGATGGCGGACCTGCTGACCATCCTGGCGATTTCGCTGGTCACTTCCAAGGGCGCCCATGGCGTACCGGGCTCGGCCATTGTGGTGCTGGCGGCGACGCTGCAAGCCATACCGGCGATCCCCGCTATCGGCTTAGTGCTGGTGCTCTCGGTGGATTGGTTCATGGGCATCGCCCGCGCCCTGGGCAACCTAATCGGCAACTGTGTCGCCACTGTGGCGGTGGCGGCTTGGGAGGGCGACATCGACAGGCAACGCGCGCACGCGGTGCTGGATGGCCAGAGCGTGCCGCCAATCGGTTCGGCGGTCGATCCACAATCGACCTCATGAGCAACAACCAGACGCAGATCGCCCAGCAGGTGGTGGAATCCATCCTGGCTCAGAAGTTGGCCCCCGGTGAGCGCTTGGGCGAGCAGGGACTGGCCGACCTGTTCAACGTGAGCCGCACGCTGGTGCGAGAGGCGCTCATGCAACTGCAGGCACGGGGTTTCGTCGAGGTGCGTCCACGCAAGGGGTGGTACGTAGTGGAGCCCTCGGTGGAGGACGCGCGCGACGCGTTTTCTGCACGGCGCATCATCGAGTCGGGCATCCTCACGGACATGGGCCGCCCCCTGCAATCGGTCATCCCGCGCCTGCGCACGCACATCGCCGACGAGCAGCGCGCCATCGACGGCGCCGATGCGGGCACCCGCGCCTTTTTGCTGGCCGACTTTCATGTCTGTCTGGCCGAGGCCATGGGCCACCGCAGCCTCAGCGAGATCCTGCGCGATCTCACGGCCCGCACCACCTTGGCCGCCTCGCTGTACCAATCGCAGCACGACGCCAGCCAGTCGTGCGCCGAGCATGAATCCATCGTGGAAGCGCTCGAAACCGGCAACATCCCGCTGGCACGCGAACGCATGCTGTCCCACATCGGCCATGTAGAAGCGGCACTGAAGCCCTATGAGCCCCTCTCGCACGACCGGCTACGCGAATCGTTGAAACCCTTGGCGACACCTCGAAAATTCAGGAAGGGCTAGCAGTTGGCACCTACTGGCGCTTGCGTCGATGACAGCTCAACATTGTCGGTGCCTACATCAAGGTCACAACATTCATAGAAGCCGTATACGGGATTAAATGTTGTAGAAAAAGCTGGTAGGGAGGGCAACAAACCTACTGAACGGGGTCTGGTCCGGCCTCGCGCCACCATTCGACACATGCACCTGGACGCAAGTTGGATTTAACGCTCCACACTCCCTTGCCTTGGTCGCCCGTGTTTCTTCAGCAAGAACTTGCGCACTTGACTTGGACCACCAGAAAGCGCGGGCCGCCAATGCTCGCACTGCTCCGCAGCTACGGCCTCGAGAACACTGCCAAGTTCAGAGTCACGGTTGACCGCGAGAAAGCCAGCTCTATGGGAATCTCAGCAGCGACTATCGACCAGGCCTTTGCTATCGCCTGGGGTTCTTCATATGTAAACAACTTCCTAGACTCAGACAACCGGGTGAAACGTGTCTTTGTACAAGGCGATGCAAAGTGGCGCATGTCGCCAGAGAACTTGAATGATTGGTATCTTCGAAACGCCGCGGGAGAGATGGTCCCTTTCAGCGCCTTCGGCACATCGAGCTGGACTTACGGCTCTCCGAGATTGGAGCGATACAACGGCATGCCATCCATTCGCATCCAAGGCGTCGCTGCTCCCGGGTACTCAACCGGCGAAGCAATGACAGCGATGGAAGAAATTGTTCGCACGCTGCCCGAAGGTATTGGATCCGAGTGGACTGGAATGTCGCTACAGGAAAAGCTTTCCGGCTCGCAGGCACCCATCTTGTATCTTGTGTCCGTCATCTTTGTGTTCCTGTGTCTCGCGGCGTTGTACGAAAGCTGGGCAATTCCAACCTCCGTCATCTTGGTCGTCCCAGTGGGCGTTTGCGGGGCACTGATTGCCGCCCTCGTAAGAGGCTTGGAGAATGATGTTTTCTTTCAAGTGGCCTTGCTGACTACTGTGGGCTTGTGCGCGAAGAACTCCATATTGATCGTCGAGTTCGCGAGGCACTTGGTGGAACAGGGTAAGAAGCCGTTCGACGCAGCGGTTGAAGCAGCCGCACTGCGTCTTCGCCCCATCTTGATGACATCCATGGCGTTTGTCCTAGGCATCACCCCACTGATGTTCAGTCGCGGCGCTGGCGCTGCGAGTCAGAACTCCATCGGTACAAGTCTGATTGGCGGGATGATGTCTTCTACCATCCTCGCCATCTTTCTTACACCCCTGTTCTTCTATGGAGTCTGCTTGTTGATTGCGAGGGTAACGCGGAGAAAACCTCAGGCCGACGACAGCAATGTTCTGCCACCAATGACGGCCACACTTGATGCACCGTCCTGAAATAGGGGTGTGGACGGGCGCCGTGTAAAAGTCTGCTGCTCGGGAGTAGTCAGGCCAAAAATCCGCCTTAGAAAGTCAACAGAGTTTCAACCCAACGATGTAGCCACCCCGCCCGCTGGAATGCGGGTTTGGTGCGTCATTTGTCGCGTCTTTCACAGGTCATTTGTGTTCCACATCTACTCAGCACTTGCATATTTTTTCATCGTCGCTCGTGTCATCGTGCCGTTGCCGATTCATTGGGCCTGGAAAGTCGCTGGCGCTGTAGCACTGTTGCCAGGAGCGATGCTGCATTTTTGGTCCCTATTGTTTTTCGGGAACATGTGGTCGCCTGAGTTGCCCTATCCCATAGTTGCAATACTCGGCTGGACCTTCGGCAGTTTCGTCTTGCTTCTTGTTTTTACAGTGGTAGGTGACACCCTTGCGGTGCTGATTTGCCTCGTTTCTCGCAGGTGGCCTAACCCCATGAGCGGAACGCCGAGGCGCATTGGCATCCTGCTGCTTTCCTTCGGACTTGGAGGTTTCGGCTTCATACAAGCTATTCGTCTGCCGGAGGTCCATCGAGTCACTCTGCAAGTGAGGGACCTTCCTGCTGAGTTCGACGGCTTCAAACTTGTCCAGCTCAGTGACCTCCACATCAGCAAGCTCTTCCAGGAACAGTGGGTACAGGGCGTTGTCGAGCGCACCAACGAAATTGACGCGGATCTCATTGTTGTGACGGGTGACTTTATCGACGGCAGCGTCGAAGCTCGCCGTGCAGACGTGGCCCCACTTGCAAGTTTGAGAGCTCGACTTGGGGTTGTTGGCATTCCCGGGAACCATGAGTACTACTTCGACTACACGGCATGGAAGGCCAAACTTGAGAATCTTGGAATCCACATGCTGACGAACGAGCACACTGTCGTCCGACACAAAGACGCTCAACTTAACTTCAAGTCCGAGCCGCAACGTAGCGTTCAAATTCCAAAAGATAGTCCGGGTGCCAAGCCGATAGCGCAGGTCGATTTCGAATGAGATCGTCTGCGGCCCATCTAATTCGACACTCATCAACTTCGCTGGACACAACGTTGTCCTCGCACAAGATGTAGAAGTCGCGCTGTGACAGACGCTCGACCATACGATCCGCGACCTGTTCTGCACGCCACGCCCCCTTGGGCTTTAGGCCACACGAACTCACGCCAGGGGAGATCATTGGCGTGAAGGTGTGACCAGGAACGAGCAAATGTGCCGTGACGTGGTCACACCGCTCGCGAAGTTCATGAGCAAGCTGCTCGGTCAGCACACGCACAGCTGCCTTGGATACTGAGTAGGCAGCGTTTCCAGGAAATGGGGTGATTGCGTCTTTGGCTCCGACGTTTACGATGGCCGACGCTCCTGATTGAGCTACGAGCCTCTCTACAAAGATTTGCTGGAGCCTAAGGACCGACCAGAAGTTCGTGCTCATGACGCGGTGCCACACTTCCTCTTTGTCCCAGGGACCCGCTACATGCGCAATGGCGGCGTTGTTTACTAGCAGACAGATCGGACCGATCTGAGCGCAATGCTCTTCCAGCCTCCACAGTGCAGCCTCGCTCGTCACGTCTCCCTGTACCGAGGTACAACGCGCTCCCCATTCACGCGACTTCAGGCTTGCCATACTCCTCTCAAGAAGCTCGATGTCTCTGTCGAAGAGGACGACTCTCATTCCATCGCTTGCCAACCGCTCTGCGATCGCAAAACCGATACCACCGGCTGCACCGGTTACAACGGCAAGGCCATCAGGTTTTAGCGCTGGATGCATGGACTCTGAGATCGCCGGGTTTGCAAAGTGGTCGTTAGCATGTAGGCGATCATGCCGAGAGATAAACCGGTCAGTAAGCGCCGCTGACAAGATTCGTGGGCTTGCCCGCTACAAAGTTCTCAATGTTGTCCATCAGCTGGTCGGCAAGACCTTGCTGAGCCTCATCCGATGCCCATGCCACATGCGGCGTGAGAATCACGTTGTGCATCTTTGCCGCGCGGAAAAGTGGGTTGTCTTGTGCGGGGGGTTCGCCGTCCACCACATCAAATCCTGCCCCGCTGACCAACCCGAGCTCCAAGGCTTGTACCAGGTCGGACTCGTTGACGAGACCACCTCGAGCCGTGTTGACAATCAATGGCTTGCGCTTCATTGCACGAAACTCCTTCATCGCAAGCATGTTTCGCGTTTCAGGCGTCAGTGGCGAGTGCAAGGAGATGATGTCGCTCGTCTCCAAAAACTGCTCCCACGGCGTGTAGAGGGGCCCCATGCCGCTTTTTCCCTTGTGCGCGGCAAAGGTCGGAATCATTCCAAAGGCCTTCGCAATCTCAGCGACACGCTGACCAAGGATGCCTTCGCCGACGATCCCCAGTCTGGCACCCGCGAGGTCATTGATGGGGAAGTCGAAGTAGCAAAACTGACCTGATTCCTGCCACCGGTTCTTGAGGACGGATTCTCGATACGCGACCAGGTTTCGCCTCAGAGCCAGAATCAGGGCGAATGTGTGCTCCGGCACTGTGTTCACGGCATACCCGCGAATGTTCACCACGGCGACATTGCGGGCGGCGCAAGCAGCCTTGTCAACGCAGTCAGTGCCAGTTGCAGCCACTGCTATCAGGCGGAGGTTGGGGTTCTTCGCCAAGGTTTCAGCGGTGATTGGAGCCTTGTTCGTGATTGCGATAGATGCACCTTCCAGGCGTCCTGCAACCTCTGATGGTTCAGTGCGCTCATGCGAGACCATCTCGTGCTTGAACAGTGGCTCGCGAAGCTTGATTTTCGGAGCGAGAGTTGCGCGGTCAAGAAAAACAATGCGGTCCATTTTGGGTCTCAGAAATTGCTGGAGGTCTTGAGCAGTCGACGAGCTTCATCGGCAACGGCTTTGGGTGTAATACCGAAGTGCTCGTAGAGAACTTCAGCGGGACCAGAGGCGCCAAACCCATTCATGCCCACGAATCCTCCACGAGCGCCGAGCCAGCGGTCCCAACCGAATCGCATTGCTGCTTCGCAGGCAACCCGGACAGTGCCCGCACCAAGGACGCTCGCTTGATAGGTAGCGTCCTGTTCTTCGAAGAGCTCCCAGCTTGGCATAGAGACGACAGCAGTCGGAATTTCCTCGCTTTGCAGCTCTTCGCGTGCGGCGAGCGCCAATGAGACCTCCGAACCAGTCGCCAACAACGTGACCTGGCGCTCACCACCTTCCGCGTCGATGAGCACATATGCCCCGCGCTTGGACAGATTGATATCTGTGTGCATGCGTCGCACAGCGGGGAGAGCCTGCCGGGCAAACACCAACGTGGAAGGACCACTCCGATGCCCATACGCGATTTCCCAACACTCGGCCGCTTCGACGGCGTCGGCTGGACGCATTACCAGCATGTTCGGCATGGCCCGGAGAGAGGCCAGAATCTCGACTGGTTGGTGCGTTGGCCCGTTGCGGCCGATACCAATCGAGTCATGACTGAAGACAAACTTGACTGGCAACCCCATCAGAGCAGCCATGCGCATCGCGGGGCGCTCGTAGTCAGAGAAAGCCAGATACGTCACCGCCAAGGGCACTACGCCACCATGTGCGGCCATTCCGTTGGCCATGGAACCCATGACATGCTCGCGAACTCCGCAATGGACATACGAACCGCTGCGGTCACCGCGTGTGAATGCACTCAGGCTCCGCTTGTGGTTTGTGGGAGCTTCGAGGTCCGCGCAGCTCACCATGCGCTCAGGCATCACTGTGGCAAGTGCATCATTGATTTCTGCAGAAAGAAAGATGCCGCTGGCCAAGGGTGCTTTCTCGAGCGCGTCCTTCTTGTATTGCTCAAAGACAGTCTTCCAGCCGGTGGGAAGTTCGCCCGAAACAACCCGCTGAAACTCCGCCTGCTGCTCCGGAGGCAGAGCTTCCAAGCGCTTCTTCCACGCTTCGCGCTCACTACGGCCCCGGCTTCCAGCCGCTCGCCACGCCTGGAGAACGTCTTTTGGCACCTCGAACGCTTCGCTTGTCCACTTCAACTGCTCACGTGCAACAGCAGCATCTTCCGCAAAGAGCTTGGCACTGTGACCACCACGCTGACCCTGGAGTCGTGCGATACCTTTGGCAATGATGGTGCGGCACGCAATCATCGAGGGCCTGGGGTCGCACTTCGCTTCTGCAATAGCGTTGGAGACGGCCTTCTGGTCATGCCCATCCACTTCTACGACATGCCAACCCGCAACACGGAATCGTTCGGATACGTCCTCCGAAATAGACAATTCCGTTGAACCATCGTCCGTAATCTGGTTGTCGTCCCAGAAAAGCGTCAACTTGCCCAGCTTGAGATGACCTGCAAGGGAAATCATCTCTTGTCCGACACCCTCCTGAAGGCAACCGTCACCCACAAAGGCGTAGGTTCTGTGGTTGACGATGTCATCTCCGAAGCGCGCGTTGAGATACGCTTCCGCCACGGCCATCCCGAGAGCATTCGCGATGCCCTGACCAAGCGGTCCCGTGGTCACCTCGATGCCGCTTGAGACATCGAACTCGGGATGCCCCTCGCAATGCGAACCAAACTGCCTAAAGTTGCGCACTTGGTCAATGTCGATGTTCTTGTAGCCCGCGAGGTAGAGCAACGCATACAGCAACATAGACCCATGACCATTCGAGAGCACGACGCGGTCACGGTCAGGCCACTCCGGTTCGGCCGCATCGAACTTGAGATGCTGGTCGTAGAGAGCCGTGGCAATCTCTGCCATGCCGAGCGGCACACCTTGATGTCCTTCACCTGCGCAAACGATTGCGTCGATAGCAAGGAACCGGATGGCATCGGCCATGGGCAGTGCAGGCGCATTTGCGGCGTTTGAACCTGGCACGCGTGCGACTGGTTGAGCGAGTTGTGTCATCTTTGAAAACTTCAGGAAGACTTCAAAAGGTAGCTTTACAGAGCCACAAGGGAGAGCCAAGGGAACGCGGCAATCACGATGACGCCAACGACAAGTGCGCCTAGGTAAGGCCAGATGGCTTTGATGACATCGTCAGGAGATGCGGCGCCAATGCGGCAGGCAATGTAGAGGCCAATACCAATTGGTGGAGTCATGTAGCCCACGTTCATTGCCGCAACGACGACCATCCCGTAGTGGATGTCGTGGATGCCCAGTTGGCGGGCGATAGGGAACATGATTGGCGCAAGCAGAAGAACGGCAGGAAGCCCTTCAAGCAAGCAGCCCAGAATCAAGAAGATGACAACAGTGACGGCCATGAACGCGATAGCCCCACCTGGCATAGATGAGAGAACACGGGTCATGTCCTGAATCACGCCACTTTGCGTGACCGCCCAAGCCATCCCAGATGCCGTTCCGAGAATCAGCAGAATCGCACCGGAGAGTGAGGCCGTGTCGACGAGCATTTCATAGACCTTGCGTCGGCGAACACCACCGTAGAGCACCTGGCCAATGATGAAGGCGTAGAGAACAGCCAGTGCCGACACCTCCGTCGCCGTAGCGAACCCGCCGCCCACAGCGCTTCGGATAAAGAACGGGAGAGTGAAGGCGGGCGCTGCGATGAGCAGAAATTTGCCGATGACCTTGGCGGGCGGACGACGCGTCCCCGTCATGTCTTCGTTGCGGGCCTTCCAACGGGCCAACGCCAGCAGCGATACCAAGAGCACCATCGCGATAACGAATCCACTCTGGAAGAGGCCAGCAATGGAGACACCTGCAACAGCGCCCAAGACGATGAGCACGATGCTCGGAGGGACTGTATCGGCCATAGCAGCGCCGGTTGCCAGCAGGGCAATCATGTCGGGCTTCTTATGACCTCGTCTCTCCATCTCCGGGAAGAGTGCAGGAGCAACAGTCGCCATATCTGAGGTCTTCGAGCCGGAAATCCCCGACACGATGAAAAGTGACCCAAGCAGGACATACGACATCCCTGCCTTGATGTGCCCAACGAGCGAGCTCAAGAAGTCAACGATGGCTTTGCCCATGCCGGTCGCGTCCAGAATGCATCCCAGCAGAACGAACACCGGAATCGAGACCAGGATGATTCCGGACATACCCTCATCCATCCGAGAGATGACCACCATCAGTGGTGCGGACGATGCAAAGGCAAGGTAGCTGAGAGTACCGAGGCCGAAACAGAATCCAATAGGGACGCCTGCCACCAGGAAGATTGCGACCAGCAGTGCCAGGAAAATCCCGAGATTGACACCCACGGACAACTGAGAAATCTCTGGGGAAAGCGTCCAGAGCACCCACGATGCCGCTGCCACGAGCACTCCCGAAATAGCAAGATGCCGTAATGGCAAGGTACGTACAGCGTGGAGTACCAGGATGACCAGCATCGCGACAATGCCAAATAGCATGGCGGATACGCGGATGGTGCTCGGAATTTCCAGCGTAGGCGTCCGGATGACCCACTCTTCCTGAGCGTACTCAAACGCTGGAATGACCAACGCGATAAGGAAACCGGCCATCGCCGCAGTACCGAAGGCTTGCACCATGATTCGGAGCCGCTCTGGGAGCATGCCCACAAAGAGTGCGAGCTTCAAGTGCTCGTGACGATGCATCGCAATCGCTGCGCCCAGCATTGCAAGCCAGACAAAGGAAGTAGCGACCACCTCTTCAATCCACACAATGGGTGTAGCCATGAAGTAGCGAGTCACCACACCTACGAGCAGCAGGATGACGATGGCCGCCATTAGCGTGGCCGAGACCACCTCGATTGGAAGCATCCAACGCGACCGTGCATGCGGCGTGGGAAGACCCTCCGCCGCCGCCGATTCGCGTTGTGCTTCCATACTTAGACTTGCTTGAATGCTGGACACGGCAGCTCCTCAACCCACGTTAAAAGTTTCCTAGGGGAGCCAAGCAGACGTGCTGCTTGGCGTTTCGCTGCTTAGCCGAGCTTGCCGACCGACGATTCCAATGCAGCCCAAGCTTCGTCGCCCATACGCTTTTTCCACTCCGCGTAGAAGCCTGCGTCCTGCAGCTGCTTGCGGAACGCCTGCGTGTCAACGTCAAGGAATTCAACGTTCTTGGCCAGGCTTGCGCGCAGTTCTTGGTTCAGACGGGCGGTGTCTTCACGCTGTTTCAGTGCCGCAGCATTCACAACCTGGCGCACAACATCCTGTGCCTGTTGTGGCAGGGCTCCGAAGGAACGGCGATTGGCCAAGAACCAGAAACCATCCCACATGTGGTTCGTGTTCGAGATGTACTTGCCCACCTCGTGCATCTTGGCGAAGTAGATGCCCGCGAGCGGGTTTTCAAGGCCGTCGGCAACTTTGGTCTGCATCGCGGTGTACGTCTCACCCCATGGAATCGTGACAGGGGATGCACCGAGGTCACGGAACAAGCCGGTCCACAGCGGGCTTGGAGGAACGCGAACTTTGAACCCCTTGAGGTCTGCCGGCGTACGAATCGCGCGAGTAGCCGACAGCGTCTGACGGAAGCCGTTGTCCCACATGTGCTCGAAGGCGACCAGGCCAGACTTTTCGATTGCGCCGACCACGTGCTTGCCCACGGCGCCGTCCATGGCCTTCCAGACCGACGCGTAGTCAGGGAAAGCGAATCCGATGCCGTTGATTGCTGCCACAGGCACGAGCGACGCCAGAATCAGCCCGGAGTTCGCGAAGAAGTCGATGCCACCTGAGCGCAGCTGCGAAAGCATGTCCGCATCGGTGCCAAGCTGGCTCGACGGGAAGACACTGATTTCCACCAAGCCGTTGGTCTTCTGCTTGATTTCCTCGCTGGCCTCACGCATGCGCACATTGAGAGGGTGGTCCGGCGGCATGATGTTGGCAAACTTCATCCGGTGCTTGGGTTGACCAAACACCACGGCGGGGAAGGAAAGTGCAGCGCCGGTTGCAACGCTGGCCTTCATCAAATCACGGCGATTCAGTTTCATGGTTTGTCTCCTGGAAGTTCGAATGGTTGGACTTACGGGTTAAATCACTGCTCGAGGAAAAACTTGCGCAACTCCCCTCCGACGAAGTCGGGTTGCTCTTCTGTGACCCAGTGGCCACTGTTCGGAATCAAGCCGCCTCGCACGTTTTCGGCCATCCGTTGCATGGACTCAATCGTGTCCATGCCACGGCCAAAACTCTTGTCGCCTCCCAAAGCGAGCACCGGCATGCGGAGCTTTCCGTTCTCCTCGATGAACGCCTTGTTGTCTTCCGCGTCTTGCGGGAGGGCTCTGTAGTAGCCGTAGAGCGCAGTCATCGCTCCTGGCTTCTTGTAAGTCCGCAGGTATTCGATGCGGTCCTCTTCAGTGATGCTGTTCGGAAGGTAGCTGTAGTTTTCAAACAGCCAGTTGAGATAGATGTGCTCACGGTCATGAAGGAGCGCTTCGGGAAGATGTGCGGTCCGGAAAAAAGCGTGATGCCAACGTCGGCCGTTTTGCGAGAAATCTGCACCGTCGCCGGGAATCGCCACATCAAGGATTGCGAGGCGACGGACAGATTCCTGGTGCGCAGAGGCAAGTGCAAAGGCAGTCGGACCGCCCCAGTCGTGCCCGACCAGGCAGAACTTGCCAATCTTGAGGTGGTCGTTCAGAAGCCTCCAAACATCAGCGGCAACCGTCTTCTTGTCGAACCCGGATGAAACACGTGTGTTGTCGCCCAATCCACGCAGGTCCGGCGCGATGATTTGAAAGCGGTCCGCAAGCATCGGAATCACATAACGCCATTCGTATGACGTCTGCGGAATGCCATGCAGCAGGACAAGTGGTTCGCCCTTGCCAGCCGTGAGATAGTGAACAATTTGGTCACCGAGGTCAGCGTAGTTGCTCTTGATTTCGCTCATCAGTTGCTCTCTTGTGTTTGGTAGTTGGTGATAACCGCCGAATCATCCTTCGCGCCGAAGCCGCGTCCAGTTGCCTCCATGAACGCAAGGTAGGCAGCATGCGCGAGAGGTGCCCGAAAGCGCTTCTCTTTCGTGGTGTCAAGGACGAGGGACATGTCCTTCACGAAAATGTCCACGGCCGAGGCAACGCCCTCGAATCGCCCCTCAATCATTCGCGTTCCACGGTCAGCGAGCATCCAGCTCTGAGCTGCGCCGTTGCAAAGAATCTCGAGCGTCGTATCAAGCGGCAAGCCTTGGTGTTTTGCCAGCGCAAGTGCCTCACCGGCCGCTGCCAGGTGCACACCGCAGAGCAATTGATTCAGAACTTTCATCTGGGCACCGGCGCCAGCGGGGCCCAGGTGATAGACTCGAGAGCCGAACGTTTCAAGTGCTGGACGAGCCTCTTCGAAGGCCCCTTTGTCACCCGAACCCATGATGGTCAGGGTGCCGCGATTCGCACCGGATGCGCCGCCAGTGACTGGTGCATCAACGAGCTTGATGGAGTCAGCTTCCAACCGCTTGGCCAAGTCTTGCACGTAGCTAGGGTCCATCGTGCTGCAGGTGATGACGACTGCATCAACGGGAAGGTGCTCCACCAACCCCTCTTCGCCGTACATGACCTCTTCCGTTTGGGCAGCGTTCACGACAAAGCAGATGATGATGCGGGCGTTCTTGGCCAACTGCTTCAACGAGGTTGCGGGGCTGCCGCCTTGCTCTCTGAGCCACTTGAGCGACTCTTCTCTGACATCGTAGCCGACGACATTGAAGCCTTTGCTCAGAAGGTTGGTGGCAGCGCCACGTCCCATCGCTCCGAGTCCCACAAGCCCAATGGGGCCCTTGGTTGGTGTATTTGACATATGGTCTCCGTTCTTTTCCAGCCGTACTGGCTCACAGCCAGGATTTGATTCGTGCGCCCAGAGCGGTGCGGCTGATACCGTAGCGGTCGTGAAGCGTCGGGAGTGCGCCAGCGTCGAGGAACGCATCGGGAAGCCCTGCCAGCTTGAATCCAGCTGGATGCACCCCGTTGCTGAGCAAAGCGCTGGCAACCGCTTCACCCAAACCACCAATGACTGAGTGGTTCTCGGCAACCACCACAAGGCGACCCGACTTGCGCGCGGCCTCGACGATGGTCTTCTCATCCAGCGGCTTGATGGTCGGGCAGTGCAAAACAGCGACGCCAATGTTCTCAGCAGCAAGGTCGGTTGCAACCTCGAGCGCACGCATAGTCATGATGCCGCTCGAAATGACCAGAACCTCTGCACCTTCTCGAAGAAGCTTCGCCTTGCCAAGCTCAAACTTGTAGCCTTCAATTTCGTCGAGCACCAATGGAACCTGGCCGCGCAGAAGCCGCATGTAGACCGGGCCGTTGTGCGCCGCCATCTGAGGAACCGCTTGTTCAATGTCGAGCGCATCGCAAGGGTCAATGATGGTGAGGTTCGGCACGCCACGCATCATCGCCATGTCTTCTGTGGCTTGGTGGCTCGGCCCATACCCGGTGGTGAGCCCAGGCAAGGCGCAGCAGATTTTGACGTTTAGATTTTCTTCCGCGATGACCTGGTGGATGAAGTCATACGCACGACGGGTACCGAACACCGCGTAGGTCGTCGCAAAGGGAATCAGCCCTTCTTTGGCCAGTCCGCCCGCAGCGCCCATGAGCAATTGCTCAGCCATGCCCATCTGGTAGAAGCGCTCGGGATAGGCTTGTGCAAACAGGTGGAGGTCGGTGTACTTGGCCAGGTCGGCAGTGAGCCCGACAATTTCAGGCTTGCTCGCTGCGAGCTCGACCAGAGCCTTGCCAAACGGTGCCGCTTTGACGCGCTGCCCTTCAGAGGCGATAGAGGCAATCATTGCCGACGTCGTCAGACGCGGCTTTTTCTCAACAACGGCGTTCATTACACTGCCTCCTCGGGTTGCGAAAGGTCCAGAATCCGCAGCGCAAGCTGCCATTCGGGGGGGTCGACGCGGATGAAGTGATTCTTCTCACGTTGCTCGAGGAACGGCACGCCTTTGCCCATCAGGGTGTCGAACAGGATGACGCGTGGCTTGGACTCGTTAACTGAGCGTGCGGTGTCAAATGCAGCGAGCACCGCTGCTAGATCGTTGCCATTGACGCGCTGCACATGCCAGCCGAACGCGGCCCACTTGTCGGCCAGCGGCTCGAAACCCATCACCTTGCTTGAGGGGCCATCGGCTTGCTGATTGTTGATGTCGACCAAGCAGATCAGGTTGTCGAGCTGGTGATGGGCTGCCGCCATCGCAGCTTCCCAGGTGGAACCCTCGTCCAGTTCGCCGTCGGACATGGAGTTGTAGACGAAGGCGGGGTTCTTCTTTTGCTTCAATCCCAGCGCCATTCCAACCCCGATAACCAGACCTTGACCAAGGGAGCCTCCCGAAATTTCCATGCCAGGTGTGTAGGTGGCCATACCGGACATAGGCAAACGGCTGTCATCGCTGCCATAGGTTTCCAGTTCGCTCTCGGGAATCACGCCAGCTTGAATGAGTGCGGCGTAATGTGCAATCGCATAGTGACCATGCGATAGGAGGAAACGGTCACGCCCTTCCCAAAGCGGGTCCTGCGGCTTGATGTTCAGCGCGTGGCAGTACGCGACCGCCAGCACGTCCGCCCAACCGAGCGCTTGGCCAATGTATCCCTGACCTTGAACTTCGCCCATGCGGACGGCAAAACGCCGAATTTTGTAGGCGCTGGAGGCTAAGCGCCCCAGGTTTGCGCTGGCTGCGCCAGCGACTTTGGCGGCGACAGTCATGCGCGGCGTTCCTTGGATGACCCGGTGAGGGCAAGTTGAAGAGTGTTCATGCAATCGTCTCCTTCGGTGTGACGACGCGAATTCTTCATGTCCTTGCTCAGCCGAACAACGGCCTATGGTTCAATCCTCCTTGAAAGTATTTCTCATTAGGAAAAACCCTATGCAGTTTCCTCCGTTCAAGGGAATTCTTGCCTTCGACGCGGTGGTGAGGCTCGGTAGCGTGAGCAAGGCGGCGGAAGACCTGAACCTCACCGTCTCGGCTGTCAGCCATCAACTGGCCAACCTAGAAGCATTCGTCGACCAGCGACTTCTCGAACGTTCACCGCGAGGCGTGACGCTGACAATCCATGGCGAGAGGTTCCAGCGCGATATTGCCGGAGCTCTGGCACTGCTGGCTTCCGCCGCCCAGAATGTGCGTTCGGGAGAAACCTCTGAGGTGCTCAGAATTCACGCCGTACCGACTTTCGCTAGCTTGTGGCTTATGCCCAGACTTCCGCGGTTCAGGGCACAGTATCCGAACCTGCGTGTGCAGCTCGCGGCGTCGCACGGCGATGCTGATTTCTCCAAGGGACAGGCCGACGTGGACATTCGCTACGGCATGGTGCAAGGCAGGGACCTGCACGTTGAGTCCGTTTTCGCCGAAGAAATTCTTCCGATGGTCAGCCCTGCGCTGAAGGCCAAGCTGAAAGTAGAGACGCCGCAGGATCTAGTCACGCAAGACCTCATTCAATCCGAATTGACCATCATCCAGTGGCCGCATTGGTTTGCAGCCAATGGCGTTCCGGAGGGACCCAGCGGTTACGTCCTTTCGTTCGACCGCACATCCATGGTTCTGGATGCCGCGATACAAGGCTTGGGCATCGCGTTAGATAGCCATCGGAGTGCCGAGGGTGCCTTAAAGCGGGGTGAATTGGTCCCTGTTTTCGAGGACCGCAAGGGCATGCCGGTTCGAGCTCACCATCTTGTGTTTCCGCGCGCTCACGGAGGTTGGGACAGGGTTGAGAAGTTCGCCAAGTGGCTTCGAGAAGAGGTATTGCGCTCCTAGGCCTTCAAGCAGGGGGCGCTTCGTGAACAATGCAAAGGTCTTGGATGCCTCGCGTATGAGAGTGGGACAGCCACACAGTATCTAGAGCTACGACCTTCTTAACACTGGGCTGCGAAAACGCATGAATGAAGAATCACGCCTCAGAGAGGAAATCTGCGCGACTGGGCGGAGCTTGCATGCGCGCGGGTATGTTCACTCAACTGCTGGCAACATTAGTGTGCGACTGAGTGACGGGTTCCTGATTACTCCCACGGATGCTTGTTTGGGGGAGCTTGACCCGGTCGACCTAGCGCTAGTGAGTACAGCTGGTGAGCAGCGAAGTGGATTGCCCGCCAGTAAGACTCTCAGTCTTCATCGAGCCATTTATGTGGCGGACGCTGGCGCGAGATGCGTGCTGCATACGCACAGCACGAACTTGGTTGCACTGACCATGAAAGGGGTCTGGCAGCCTGATTGTGTATTGCCCCCTTTAACGCCCTACATGGTGATGAAGGTTGGAAAAATCCCGTTGATTCCCTATCACTTACCAGGCGCTCCGGAGGTGTCGGCATTGATTCAAACGAAGATTCGCTCTCAGCCCGGTGTTCGAGGCGTTCTCCTCGAGCGACTGGGCCCTATTGTCTGGGGTAACAATCTTCTAAGTGCCAGAAGCACTCTAGAGGAATTTGAGGAAACAGCCTCGTTGTGGTTGATGTCCGGGTGCATTACTCCTGCGCTTGCCGTCGACCAAGTAGAGGCCCTCTGCAAGCGATTCGGCGTGGCTTGGAGTCAGGAGAGCACTTCTCGGTGAGCATGAGGCATCGGAGAATGCAGCACCGCTTCTAAAGATTTGGCGAGGCACGCGACTCCATACCTTCGCGGAAAGTATCAATCATCTCGCGCAGCCCTGGCGGCATCTGCCTAGTCAGCGGATAGTAGATGTGGAACGCTGGCTCCATAGGCGCCCAGTCGGGTAGTACCACTTGCAATTCTCCAGTGCGCGTCCATCGGGCGATGCGATCTTCTAAGCAGTAAACGATGCCTCGCCCTACTAACGCCATCTCAACGCCAAAGGTGGTTTCATTGGTACAGAGTCGACCCGGGACATCAAGAACCTTGTAGTCGCCATCCCTTTCAAACTCCCACCGGTAGATCACGCCTTCACCGGTACGGATCTGGATGCACTCGTGAGCCATAAGGTCTTCAGGCTGCGCAATGAGTGGCCGTTTGGAAAGATAGTTGGGCGACGCCGCAGCGACCCACCTAAGTTGCCCACCTAGACGCACTGCGACTAGATCTTCGGGGACAGTGCCACCGAAACGCAGCCCGGCATCAAACCCCATTGCGACGATGTCGATCATGCGGTCCTCCACCGCAACTTCTACAGACATGTCTGGGTTCGCGTCTAGAAATCTGGGCAGCAAATGAGCAAGCACCAGACGTGCACCATCGGCGAGAACATTTATGCGAAGCCGCCCTACCGGTCGGTCCCGGTGTTGATTGATGTCAGCCAGCGCGCCACCGATTTCGAAGAAACCCACTTCGAGGCGCTCAGCGAGGCCGGCACCCGCATCGGTGGTCGAAACCGTGCGGCTCGTCCGGTTCAACAGCTTGACCCCGAGGCGCTGTTCAAGATTTCGTATGGCGTGACTGAGTGCAGAGGGAGACACGCCTAGCTCGATGGCTCCCTTCGTAAAGCTACGCAATCTGGCCACTACAAGGAACGCATTCAGATCAACAAGATCTGCACGCGAGAGCTTGGCAGTGGGTCGTACCGGCATACAAGAGGTCCTATCGGTGAGCCAATTTCACAAGATCGTGCGCATTTTGGCGGCAAATGACGTGAAAAGCAGGAATACCATTCAGACGCACTCAACGATAGCTGTCCTTGGCAACTGACACGCGCTCGCTGGCGTGTCAGCGCTGTCCCCCAGCGCCATGGAACGACTTCACCTGAGCTCACCCTGTCTATCCAGCTTGCCCGGGCGTGCGTCTCCCGCTCACCAGGAAACAAGGACATCAACGTTATGCATCCATCCATCCGTCCTGGCGGCGTAGCCGTCGTCACTGGTAGCGCAGCCGGCATCGGCCTTGCCATTGCTGAGCGCCTAGCCAAAGAGCAGATGAAGGTAGTGCTCTTTGACGAAAACGCTGTGGCGCTTGACCAAGCCGCGTCCAGTTTGCTCTCTCGCTTCGGGCATGCTGCGATCACAAAGGTCCAAGGCGACGTAACCAGCCAGGAAGCGCTCGACCGCTTGCAAAGTCACTGCAGTGGTTTGGGGCCGCTCAGCTTGCTCATCAACAACGCCGGGGTCATACCGAAGGCTGGGCCTTGGGACGGCGCAGAGACGTGGCAGCGTGTGATGGACGTCAACTTCTGGTCGGTTCTGCGTCTTCAACAGTTGTTTATTGAAAAACTCATTTCGCAGCGCTCGCCATCCGCCATCGTCAACCTTGGGTCCAAAGAGGGAATCACCACCCCACCCGGAAATGCCGCCTATGCGGTTTCCAAGGCGGCATTGCGCGTTCTGACAGAGCAGCTCTCCCATGAGCTCCGGCAGCGATGCGACCATGTGACTGCCCATCTGCTGATTCCGGGCTACACGTTTACTCCGATGAATTTTCCTGAGATGTCTCGTGACACCCCAAAGCCGAAAGCCGCATGGAGTGCTGAGCAGGTCGTCGACCGAATGGTGGAGCGCATGGATGCTGGCGATTTCTACCTCTTCTGTGAGGACAACGAGGTCACGCGTGATGTGGACCAAAGGCGAATGCAATGGTCCGCAGACGACTTGATTCTGAATCGCCCCGCGCTATCTCGTTGGCATCCCGACTACCAAGCCAAGTTTGCGAGGTTTCTCCACGGGGAGACCGCGCCTTGAGCCAGATGCAGAAACACATTGCACAAGCGCGTATCGCGACGATGGTCGTGCTCTTCTGCAATGGACTTCTGTACGCCACCTGGGGGGTTAGCGTCCCGGTCATCAAGGAGAAGTTTTCTCTTTCAGAGGGCGTTCTAGCGATTGCTATGGCGGCGATTGCCATCGGGGGGATTGTGACCATGGCAATGGCTGGCCGTTGGATATCGTCCGTCGGCAGCGGATCAGCTTCCGTGCGTAGCGGCGTGGGGATGGCGCTTGCCGCTGCCTCCATCCTTCTCATACCAAATTACTGGGCCCTGCTGCCACTGCTTATCGCCTACGGGATTACTGCAGCAGCCAACGATGTTGCCGCAAACTCACAAGGCTCCTACCTTGAAACGAGTGCTCGACGTTCACTTATCGGGTCACTACACGCATGTTTCAGCGTGGGTGGACTGGCGGGCTCCCTTTTAGCGAGCTACTGGGTAGTTTCGGGTTTGCCCCTTGCGTCGAATTTCTGGGTGTTAGGGGCAATGGTCGTTGTGGCAATGGCGGTCTGCTCTCACTTTCTACTCAACGAGAAGGGTTCCACCGACGAGCAGATGGCGCCCAACATGAATCGCACGCCATCAGAAAACCCGACCGCTCGACGTCGACTCAGGCAATTCGGCGTTCTTGCCTTCTCCGCACTCGTCGTTGAGGGCGCCTTCTATGACTGGGCAGCTGTGTACATGAGGGAGGTCATAGACGCGCCCGCTGCTTGGGTCGGGTTTGGCTATGCCGCATTTGCCGTCGGTATGACTTTGGGTCGTCTCGCTGGAGACAAAGTTCGCGATGCCTTGTCGCACGAGACGGTAATGACGGCAAGTGGGGCGATCTGCATCCTAGGTTTGGCGGTGGTGCTGGTGGGCTCGTCGCCCACCGTGGTACTTGTAGGGTTCTGGGTAACCGGTGTCGGACTATCCAACTTCATTCCGATGCTGTTCTCGGCCGCGGGCAAACTGTCTCAAAACGCCGGTATTCCCGCGTCGCAAGGTCTAGCCATCACCACGCGACTCGCATACGTAGGGTTACTCGTTGGGCCGCTTTTCGTTGGACCGATTGCACAAGTCGTTGGCCTCAGGTACTCCCTCATTACTCTGGCCGCTGCAGTTGCGACTACTTGCCTTGGATGGCTCTACATCAGCCGCGCGACCGGAGGAGTGCCCTGGGCCGTGAGGCCCACCTCCGACGAATCGGAACCTTACAGGATGATTGGCAAGGCATGACGAAAAGTACTGGCGAGTGCTTGGTAAGCGCCCCTTACGGAACGGTCCAGCGCTTCTAACACTCGGCGTTGGCGGCCTCTTTGTCGGGACGTGCGAATTCGCATCTATGAGTTTGTTGCCAGGTATGGCGCAAGGAACGGATGTGTCGATTCCGTCCGCTGACGCGTACATCGGCGCGTGTGCACTCGACGTGGTAATCGGAGCGCCCCTCATCGGAGTCCTCTGCGCACGGTGGCCGCGAAAGGCACTGCTGGCAAGCTTGCTAGTGTTGTTCGTGATTGGCTAATTGGCGAGTAGCGTTGCGTGGGTCTACTGGAGCCTGCTTGCTGCACGATTCATGTCAGGCCTCCCTCATGGGGCTTACTACGGCTTAGCGTCACTGGTGGCGGTCTCAAGTTACCTCAGGTGTGGAGGAACCTCGGTGTCGCATCAATCGGATTCGGCGGGATGTTCGCTGTGTACAGCTACATCACCCCGACCCTGTTGGAGGTCACAGGAATCAAGTCAGACACCGTGCCCTTCTTTCTCGCTGTCTGGGGAGTTGGCATGGTCCTCGGCAACCTCTTTGGCGGTTGGCTTGCGGACCGGTCCTTAGCCCCCTCCATCCTTGGGATTCTCATCTGGAAAGCACTTTTTCTAGCCACGTTTTCTGCCATTGCCACGAGGCCAACCTGGACGCTTGCGAATCTCTTCCTGATTGGGATGGGATTCGCTCTAGTGCCTGCTCTGCAGGCAAGACTGATGAGTATTGCTGGACAGGCACAGACGCTTGCTGCTGCGCTGAACCATAGCGCATTCAACATTGCAAACGCCGTTGGCGCAGCCCTTGGAGGCATTGCTATCGCGCACGGCTTCGGCTGGGCCTCAACAGGATGGGTCGGAGCATCGCTCGCCATCTTCGCTTTTGTTCTCATGCGAATGTCATACGGAGCTAAAGCATCCGATGCAACGCACCCGCATCAGGCTCAAGGACTGCGGATGAAAGGTGCATCAAGCGGCGCATGACTTCTATCGGCGCAGTCAGGACCACCGAGTAGCCGGCGCAAAGGTCTCAGCATGCAAGTAGCCCCGAGCGCTCACACCTACGTTGACCGACTTGAGTGAGCATTGGCAGCAGTACTACGAAGAAATCTCCGCGAGTATGTGGATCCAGTCTTTAGCGGTGGAAACTGCTGTTCAGGATCCGAACGAAGTGCCGAGCATAGCGACAGAGCCGCTACAAGTCTTGGAAGACTAGGATGCTGCTGCTCCGTGAAGTTGTCCGGTCCCTTAAGGGATCTAGCAATGGTTTGGTGGCCCCTGGAAACTGTCAAGTTGGAATTGCACTTTCCGACTGTGCGTCAGTCCGCCTGTACAAGTCATTGGCTCGCAGAAGATGGTCTTGCATTGACTTGGCGGCAGCATCGGGGTCTCTTGCTGCTATTGCATCAATGATTCGCTGATGCTCATCAAGGGTCAGCTGCTCGGCTCCTGGTGCTCTCACGATCGTCCTGTAGTACGCACTCGCCCAGTTAAACATCGCTTCGATGAGCGCCGGGAAGATAGGGTTGCCGCTGATGGTTGCGATCTCGCGGTGGAAAGCCATATCTCGGACGATGAACAAGTCTAGGTTGACCATGGACGCGCGCTGTTCTTCTAGGCGAGCTTGCAACCCTTCGACTTGCTCTGCAGTGGCATGTTGCGCAGCCATCCGTGCCATGCCAGCTTCGAAGAATACTCGCGCATTCTTCAAATGCTCCAAGGTATCCGGCTGCGTCTGGAGCAAATGGCGCGCGCCGCCGGCAATCTGGTTGATCAGAAGTGCCGCCGTCGGCACCACCACTCTGGCACGCTCTCCGTGGTGAATCTCAACAATCCCCGACCGAGCAAGCTCTTGTAGAGCTTCACGCACGGCAGGGCGACCTACTCCGTACTGGTCCATCAATTCACGTTCGGACGGCAGCTGCTGCCCAGGACCGAGCTCGCCATTGCTGATACGTAGCTGAATGCGCTCCAGCACCTCCTGATACAGCTTTCGTCGCGAAATTGGCTCAGTAGACATGTCATTCCTTCAGCTTAAGTCATCACCTTATCACACCACTTGGCAATGCGAAGCAGCTCTGTAGGGTAAACGCTGACAACCAAATAACTCAACTGCTCATAGACTCAGCATACCAGTTGAATTCAACTTGGTGATGGTGTGACCTTGAACCTCGGAGTATTTGGATGGACGTGCCGTGCTGACGCTCAGCCAGTCGTCATGGTTCCCCGCCGGATAGATCGAGGTTGCGTGTGCTTGGGGCTGGCAGCCCTCAGTTCTAACTTTTTACCTCATGAAGGCATTTGTCCCGTGACAAAACCGCTTATAGGGTAAACGCTAGTAAACACCGCACTCAAGTACTCATAGACTCATCATACCAGTTGGCGGATTGCCAAATTTCCTTGTTGAAGTCTTTGAAACCCATCGGAGTGTTTGATGAAACAGAAAATTGCCCTTTTTGGAGCCGGCGGCAAGATGGGCGTTCGCTTGTCGAAAAACCTGCTCAAGTCCGACTTCCAAGTCGCACACGTTGAACCTGGTGCTGTCGGCCGCAAACGCCTGAAAGATGAACTTGGTCTTGACTGTGTGGACGCCGACCTGGCGCTGACAGAGGCAGATGTCGTCATTCTTGCGATCCCGGACACGATCATTGGCAAAATTGCGCACGAGATCGCGCCTAAGCTCAAGCCTGGGACGATGGTCATGGTCCTTGATGCCGCAGCACCATTCGCGGGCCATCTTCCCGACCGCAAGGACCTGACGTACTTCATCGCCCACCCCTGTCATCCGACCATCTTCAATGATGAAGTCGAAGAAGAGGCGCGGCGCGATTACTTTGGTGGGGGAGCGGCAAAGCAGTCCATCACCAGCTCGCTGATGCAAGGCCCGGAGTCGGCATGGGAACTGGGCGAAGAGGTTGCAAAAACCATCTACCAACCCATCAAAGACTCGTACCGCTTGACCGTTGACCAAATGGCGCTGCTGGAGCCTGGGCTTTCGGAGACGGTTTGTGCAACGCTCCTCCAAGTGATGCGAGATGGCATGGATGAGGTGGTTCGACGCGGTGTGCCGCACGGGTGTGCGCGCGACTTCCTCTTGGGCCACATGAACATTCTGGCTGCGGTGATTTTCAACGAGATCCCGGGCGCCTTCTCAGACGCTTGCAACAAGGCCATCACCTTTGGCAAACCTCGCCTGATGCGCGACGACTGGCTCAAGGTCTTTGACCGTGACGAAATCGCCGATAGCATTCGCCGAATCACCTGATCGCTAGCTCCAAATTGACGCCGCGCTCAATGCGTTGGTAAGAAGAGAATCAACTTCAAGACGGAGCACATGGTGAGCGAACGCATCCACGCCACTTATTGGCTTGAAACCGGCGATGACCCAGCTCGCGCAGCCGAAGTCATTGCGGGCGAGCAATCAAGTGGAACCTTTGTCGCACTTGCGACGGAAACCCCAGAGCTCAAAGCGCGGTCTGGTGCGCGAGTCGAGCGACTTGAGATCCAGGAGACGAGCAACACGCCGAGTTTGCCAACTCCCACGCAGTCGAGTCGCTTCACAAGCTGCACTCTAGAGCTGTCCTGGCCAATTGAGAATCTCGGCGCATGTTTGCCTACCTTGATGGCGACAGTTGCAGGAAACCTGTACGAGCTTCGGTCGGTCACCGGCCTGCGAATCCTCGATCTGCAGCTGCCAGCGTCATTTGCCGCGAGCTACCCAGGTCCAGCATTCGGCATCAACGGCACTCGCAAACTCGCTGGGGTCGCTCACGGCCCCTTGATTGGCACCATCATCAAGCCAAGCGTGGGTCTATCTGCAGAACAGACAGCCGAACAAGTACGTGAGCTCGTGAGTGGCGGCATCGACTTCATCAAGGACGACGAGCTACAAGCCGACGGACCACACTGTCCATTTGAGGACCGCGTGCGTGCAGTAATGCGGGAGGTCAACGAAGCGGCAGATCGGACCGGGAAGAAGGCGATGGTTGCGTTCAATCTGACGGGAGACCTCGACAAGATGCGCCGCCGCCATGACTTCGTGCTCTCACAAGGTGGCACCTGCGTCATGGTTTGCCTCAACTCCATCGGCATAGTGGGCTTGCATGAACTTCGGCGTCATGCACAGGTTCCGATCCACGCGCATCGCGCAGGATGGGGATATTTGTCTCGTTCCCCTGCTCTTGGCTGGAATTACTCGCCGTGGCAAAAGATCTGGCGCCTCGCAGGTGCAGATCATCTGCACGTGAACGGCCTAAAGAACAAGTTCAGCGAGTCCGATGAAAGCGTAATGGCGGCGGCACGGTCGGTGCTCGACCCCGTTATGCCAGAGGCGCCGATGACTGCTATGCCTGTGTTCAGTTCAGGGCAGACTGGACTCCAGGCGCACGACACATTCGCTGGACTTGGCTGCGCAGACCTCATCCATACCGCGGGCGGAGGAATCTTCGGCCATCCAGGCGGCGTCGCGGCAGGTGTCGAGTCATTCCGCGAGTCGTGGACTGCGGCAATGACGGGCGTGCCGTTGCTTGAACAAGCGAAAAAGAGTGCAGCTTTGCGCACTGCTCTGGAGTTCTGGAAATGAGCGGCACAGGGTCGACGCATGCTGGGCTGCTGCTTGCCTACTACGGCGACGACTTCACGGGTTCTACCGACGCCATGGAGGCGCTGACCGCGGCAGGCGTTCCCACCATCTTGTGTCTAACCCAGCCCACGCCAGACCTCCTTAAACGATTTCCAGATGTCCGGTGTGTCGGAATGGCCGGAAGCTCACGAGGCCGCACACCCTCGTGGATGGATGAAGAGCTTCCGAAGACCTTCGAAGGTCTTGCAGCTCTCGGTGCTCCCATCCTTCACTACAAGATCTGCTCGACTTTCGATTCATCTCCAGGTGTTGGCTCTATCGGACGGGCGATTGACATCGGTGTCAAAAGCATGGGTGGAAGGTGGTCGCCAACCATCGTGGGGGCACCAAGACTGAAGCGCTACCAAGCTTTCGGCAATCTTTTTGCCGCTTCCGGTGCAACAACCTATCGACTTGACCGCCATCCCACAATGTCACGGCATCCGGTCACACCGATGCACGAATCAGACCTGCGCCTGCACCTGACGGAGCAGACGTCACGTCGCATCGAGCTGATTGACCTGCTGATGCTGCGTGAAGGGCACGCCCGCAGCCGCTTGGCAGAACTCGCAGCTGAAGATGTGCCGGTCGTGCTCATCGACGTGCTCGACGATAGAACTCTGTTGGAGGCCGGCCGGCTGGTTTGGGAGAACCGAGACAGCGGCATTTTCAGTGCCTCATCTTCTGGCCTTTCCTATGCGCTTGCAGCTTACTGGAAGTCTATGGGACTACTGCCAGACGCCGAAGGTCTTCCGATTGCAAGTGAAGTCGATGTCATCGCGGGGGTGAGTGGCAGCTGCTCGCCAAACACCGCCGCCCAAATACAGTGGGCGCGAAACCATGGATTCTCTGTTCAGCGGCTGCAAGTCCGCCAGGCACTGGGCTCAACCACGCGCGAATCCGAAATCAATCGCTGTGTTCAGCTAGCTGCGGAAGCAATTGTTGCAGGGACCAGCGCGCTCGTATTCAGTGCAGAAGGACCCGACGATGAAACAGTTACAGGCTTTGACGAGCTTGCCGAAACGGCGGGACTCTCCCGGGGTGACGCAGCTCGAGCCATCGGAACGGCACTGGCTGAGGTTATGCGTCGGCTTCTTGACACAGTACCCCTGTCACGCGTGGTTGTAGCGGGTGGCGACAGCTCAGGCGAAGTTGCAAGCAAACTTGGCATTGACGCTTTGAGCGTCGCGGCATCTCTAGTACCAGGTGCACCACTTTGCCGCGCTTGGTCCGACCAAAAAGGCAGGGATGGACTTGAGATTGTCCTCAAGGGTGGACAAATGGGAACCGCGTCCTTCTTTGGCGCTGTTCGCGCAGGAAGATTGCTTGTTGACGACTGAGTCAACCGGATCACGTATCAATTATTCAACTGGAGTCTCTATGTCTGAAGTGTGTATCGAAGTCGCGCTGAATGGTCCATGGACCCGACGCGTGCAGACCACGATGCCGCAGTCGCCCGAGGAAATCGTCGCAGACGCGATTGCATGCGCGAATGCTGGCGCCTCAGTTGTTCATTTCCACGCATACGACGTCTCGACTGGCGAGCAGACGACGGACCTCGACCTTGTGACAAAGATCATTCGGGACATCAAGTCGGAGGTTGATGTGGTTTTGTACCCAGCAATCCGATACATGAGCAACGCCGAAGCAATTGCTGAAGATGCTGGACCGCGCAGGTACGCGCACCTGGACACAATGGCTGCCAGGGGTATCGCGGAATGGCTGATCGTGGACCCCGGCTCCACCAACCTCGTGAGCTACAGAGACATTGAACAGGAACGCAAGGGACTTGTTGATATCAACACCCCATCTGCAATCCGCCATGGGTTGAACGTGGCAGCGACTCACAAGCTGCACCCGGGCTTTGCCATATACGAGCCCGGTTACCTCCGGCTCGCCGCTGGCATGTGCCGCCAGATGCCGAACGTGCCGAACGCGATGTACAGGTTCATGTTCTCGGAGCAACTTACCTTCGGCTTCCGACCGCGTGAGTACGCACTGCAAGCCTACCTCGACCTGTTGGCTGAGGAAGCACCAGGTGCTGCGTGGATGGTTGCAGGTCTTGGTGTTGACATCCGACATCTGATTCCGATGACGGCAAGGCTTGGTGGTCATGTTCGTGTGGGAATTGAGGACTGCCCGCTCGGGACTACACATTCGAATCTCGAACTTGTGCAGGAAGCCAAGTCGCTAATCGAAGCTCAAGGAGCACGTGTAGCGACCACAGCACAAATTCGCAAAGATATGGCAACTAGGGCCAAACAACCTAGCTAAAAGAGAGTTTCGTTAACAACCGGCCATCCCGGCCTTTGACTCGACAGGAGACAAAACCATGAAGATCAATATCACGAAGTTGATTGCCGCTAGCCTTGTTCCACTTGGCGTTCTTTCCACCACATGGGCGACAGCAGCGGACTTCTCAGAACGAGCAATCAAACTGAGTTACGTCGTTCCCAAAGACCATCCATACGGACTCGGGGTCGTGAAGTTCACGGAACTCTTGGCGGCGAAGTCGGACGGCAAGATGAAGGTTCGAGGCTACGCAGACGGCCAACTTGGTCCCGAAGTGCAGTCTCTGTCTTCCGCGAAGGGGGGCATTTTGGAGATGGCCGTTATCTCGACTGCCGCTGCAGCCACCACGGTCAAGTCGTTCGGTCTGTTTGACCTTCCTTATCTGTTCAATGACTACAAAGAAGCCGACGCGGTTCTGGACGGTCCGGTAGGTCGTCAAGCGCTCGAAAAACTGAGCGAGAGCGGCGTGAAGGGTCTCTGCTACTGGGAAAACGGCTTCCGTCACGTGACAAACAGCCGCCGTCCAATCACGAAGTTGGACGACTTCAAAGGCCTGAAGATTCGCACAATTCAGAACCCCGTGTTCGTTGACGTGTTCAACACGCTTGGGGCAAATGCCACTCCAATGGCTTTCACCGAGGTCTACAACGCGCTGGAAAGCAAGGCCATCGACGGACAAGAAACCCCATACAACAGCATCTACACCAGTCGATTCTTCGAAGTTCAGAAGTTTGTGAGCGAAACGCGGCACATCTACGGTGCAGCAGTCGTCACCGTGAGCCGAAAGTTCTGGGACTCCCTCAGTAACGACGAGAAGAAGGCGATGCAGGACTCATGCGATGAAGCCCGCAACTATGAGCGCAACGTCAATCGCGAGCAGGACCCCAAGCTTCTTGCTGAACTCAAGGCCAAGGGCATGCAGCACAACGAGCTGACTGTGGCAGAGCGGGACAAGATCCGTGCGGCGCTGAAGCCTGTGTACGACAAGCACGTGAAAGAACTCGGCCCTGATCTCTTCGCACAGATCAATGCAGAGCTCGCAAAGATTCGCGCGTCCAAGCCTTAATGCTTTCGCCACTCAAGAGGCAACACCCCTTCGCTGAGGTGTTGGCCTCTCGACTCTCCTGAAAGGCGCCGAGCAGGCGCCATCATCTCCCTGAAAAACTTATGATGAAAATGATCAAACTTGGACGAAGCGGACTTGACGTTTCGCCACTGTGCCTCGGCTGCATGACCTTTGGCGCACCTGACCAAGGGGCGCACAAGTGGACCTTCGACGAGGAGAAAAGTCGACCGATCATTCGTCATGCGTTGGACCGGGGAATAAACTTCTTCGATACAGCCAACTCCTACTCAGCAGGGACATCGGAGGAGATCGTGGGAAGGATGTTGTCTAGTTACGCGCCTAGAGACGAGATCGTCATCGCCACGAAGGTTTACTTCAATGACCAGAATGGTCCGAACCGCGTTGGGCTTTCGCGCAAAGCCATCATGCGAGAGGTCGACGCAAGCCTCGCTCGCCTGAAGACTGACTACATTGACCTGTACCAGATCCATCGCTGGGACCCGACCACACCGATTGAAGAAACCCTGGAAGCTCTGCACGACGTGGTAAAGGCGGGAAAAGTCAGATACCTCGGCGCCTCGTCCATGTACGCCTGGCAGTTCTCCAAGGCGCTGTACACGGCTGACCTGAACGGATGGACACGGTTCATCACCATGCAAGACCACTTGAACCTGCTGAATCGTGAAGAGGAGCGGGAGATGCTGCCTCTTTGTCTGGACCAGGAAATCGGCGTTCTTGCCTGGAGCCCGCTTGCACGTGGTCGCCTTACTCGCGACTGGAACCAATCAACTGACCGTATGGAAAGTGACCTGTACGGCAAGGCGCTTTATGCCTCGACTGATGAAGCTGACCGCCGTGTCGTCGAATGCGTGTCGAAGATTGCATCAGAACGGGGCGTGCCTCGTGCGCAGGTGGCGCTTGCCTGGGTGGCACAACACGCTGCCGTCAGTGCGCCCATTATTGGGGCTTCAAAGCCACAGCACATCGACGATGCGATCGCCGCTCTTTCGATCAGGCTCACATCCGAAGAGATCGCAGTCCTCGAGTCTGCGTATGTGCCTCATCCCGTTGTCGGGTTCGAGTAACGCACACGCCTCTTAAATCGAAGTCGTTGACGACCCTAGAGTAGGAACTCTTGTTCTCAACGGCTCTTCCCAAAGGCTTAACCGCGCAAGGAGTGGTTTCATGCTGACTAGGCTCTTCGATGGCTACTGCCGCATCTTGGAAGCGGTGATCGCACTTCTCCTTGCTGTGATGGTAGTTCTGGTGTTTGGCAACGTCGTCCTGCGTTACGCCTTTAACTCAGGGATAACGTTCAGTGAGGAGGTCTCTCGCTGGATGTTCATTTGGCTGACGTTCTTGGGCGCGATTGTCGCCTTCAGGGAGCATGGCCACCTCGGCAGCGACATAGTGATTTCGAGGTTGCCTACGCGAGGAAAAAAAATCGCGATGGTGCTCGGCCACCTTCTCATGCTCTACATCACCTGGTTGCTGTTCTCCGGAAGCCTGGAGCAAACAAAAATCAACTTTGATGTCACGGCCCCAGTTACTGGAGCGTCGGTTTCGATCTTCTACTCCACGGGAATCGTCTTCGCAATCTCAGTAGGCGTGTTCCTGCTATACGAGCTGTGGCAAGCCCTAACTGGGCAAATGAAAGACGAAAATTTCGTGATGGTCAAAGAGTCAGAGGAGCAGGCCGAACTCGAGATTCTTCAGAAAAAGCTGACACAACAAAAGCTTGAAGACCACCACAACGGGGACAAGCAATGACTGTCGCGATCTTCCTGGGTGCCCTGCTTGGCTCCATGGCCCTGGGCATTCCTATTGCTTTTGCGTTGCTTGCCTGTGGGGTAGCACTCATGTTCCACCTGGACATGTTCGACGCGCAGATTCTTGCTCAGAACGTGATCAACGGGGCAGACAGCTTCCCCTTGCTGGCCGTACCCTTCTTCATGCTGGCTGGCGAAATTATGAACGTGGGTGGGCTTAGCAAGCGCATCGTCAACTTTGCGCTGGCATGTGTCGGACACATTAAAGGTGGCCTCGGCTACGTGACCATCATGGCGGCTGTCCTACTGTCTGCTCTGTCTGGCTCTGCCGTCGCTGATGCTGCTGCGCTAACGGCATTGCTGTTGCCGATGATGGTGAAGGCGGGTCACAGCAAGGAGCGAGCGGGAGGGCTTATCGCCGCCTCTGGCGTGATTGGGCCAGTCATTCCACCTTCTATCGGATTTGTGATATTTGGCGTCTCCGCGAATGTCTCCATCAGCAAGCTTTTTCTTGCAGGCATTTTCCCAGGGATCTTGATCGGTGCCGCGCTTTGGGGGACTTGGATGATCTTGGTTCGCCGGGAGCAGCTCGTGCCGCCACCAAAGCAGCCGGTGCGTCAAATGCTCGCGGCCATGCGCCAGGCCACGTGGGCACTCATGCTGCCAGTGATCATCTTGGTTGGTTTGCGCATGGGAGTGTTCACCCCAACCGAGGCCGCAGTGGTCGCTGCGGTGTATGCCTTGTTCGTCTCAACGGTGATATACCGCGAGCTGAAGTTGTCACAGCTTTATGGCGTTTTCGTCAGTGCAGCAAAAACAACCGCAGTGATCATGTTCCTGGTAGCCGCGGCCATGGTCTCAGCTTGGCTTATCACTGTCGCAGACTTGCCGAGCAAGGTGATAACGCTGTTTGAACCGTTGATAGACAACCCGACCTTGCTGCTCATCGCGATCATGTTGTTGTGCATGGCCGTTGGCACGGCGATGGATATGACGCCGACCATCCTGATCCTCACGCCAGTTCTCATGCCATTAGTCAAGGCGGCGGGTATCGACCCAGTCTACTTTGGAGTCATGTTCATCATCAACAACTCCATAGGACTGATAACCCCTCCAGTGGGCACTGTTCTTAACGTCGTGGCTGGAGTCGGTCGCATGAAGATGGATGCAGTTACCAAGGGAGTACTGCCGTTCATGGCGGCAGAGTTTGCAGTCATGTTCTTGATGGTCTTGTTCCCTTCGCTCGTCATGGTGCCAGCCAGGTGGCTCTATGGCTGAAACGGGGCCATCTTGGTACGGCATCCGTGCGAACGACTTAGTTCACTCACAGGCATTCATCCACAGCTGCGGGTGCCAGTAGTTTGGCGTGCAATGAGGTTCTGCTTCAGCGTTCCCCGTCTTCCACATCGCTTTGAATGGCAAGCTAGGTTGAATGAGCAGCCTTATGAACTGCCTCCTAGTAGTCCAATTAGTCCTCCGCCCCCTCACCTCAACCATCCCACGCCGTCTAGAAATAACGCTACTGACGAGACTACGACACCAAATATCGATTCACTTGCATTATCGAACTGATAACATGCTACCAAGGTACTTTCTGCGGAAGTGCTCCTCACAGCCTCTGAAAGTGCTCTCCATGCCCTGCTACTCCTTGAATGGCGTCACCCCTGTCGTTGAACCTGGCGCATTTGTGCACCCGACGGCGGTCCTAATCGGCAACGTACATGTAGAAGCGAACTGCTACGTGGGACCTGGCGCATCGCTTCGCGGGGACTTCGGAAGAATTCATCTACGTGCTGGATCCAACGTGCAGGACAACTGCGTCCTCCACGGCTTCCCAGAGCAACCCACCGTCGTGGAAGAATGTGGACACATTGGGCATGGGGCAATCCTCCATGGCTGCACGGTTCGTCGAGGTGCACTGGTGGGCATGAACGCTGTGATCATGGACGAGGCCGACATCGGCGAGGAAGCGTTCGTTGGCGCATGCGCCTTCGTCCCGGCGGGTATGCACATCTCACCTCGAGTCCTGGTCGTTGGCACCCCCGCCAAGACCGTCAGGCCATTGGCCGACGATGAAGTCCTGTGGAAGCATCGAGGAACCCTCAACTACCAAGAGCTCGCCGTAGAGTCGCTGGCCAGCATGAAAGAGGTCCCTCCCCTGACTTCGGCGCCTACGAAATTGGGCTCGACGAAGACTTCATCTGCGGAGGGTCAATCCCTCATCGCAACAAGGCGCAAGCAAGCTGCGTAAGCCGCCTTCGGTGCGAACCCGGTAGGAGCGATGATGTCCATCACCGGGAACTCGCGCTGGGCTCGCCTGTGAGACGAAGCCTACCTGAGCGCTGCCATACTCTAAAGACGTGGACTGCTAATCGCGCTCAGGACGGCTGAAATACTTGTCCAGCAAAGGGACAACAGCCGCATTCAAGACTGGAGAGTCAATGCTGCATAGACCGTGGGCACATTCGATCTTTAGCCGCCTCACCCAATCATCGACTGCCAATCGAACCGACTGACTTGGGCGGCTTCCCGCCGCCCTGATGGTCTCGGCCAGCGCATCCACATCTGCCGGTTCCAGGCCCAGATCAATCAAGGCAAGCGCAAGCGAATCCCATTGACCAGGAGTGATGGCCAATTCAGGTTCAAACGCGCTCGACTTAGTCTTCATAACGACACTACTGGAACAGCCACCTCATCCTCCATGAGCTGGGGCGGCACGTCAAGTCCTTGACAAAAGCCGCGTGCCGACTTGGGTCAGCTACGCGCCTTTCCTCGTTGCAGCCACGCATAAATCTCACCGATGACGCCACGGCGAAACGCGGTGACGCAGATCATGAAGACGAGGCCGATGATCACGGTACTCCAGGCTCCAACCCCCGACAGATAACTGTGCAGGGTCACCACCATGGCAGCGCCTACAAGCGGGCCCAGCAGCGTCCCCATGCCTCCCAGCAAGGTCATCAATATGACCTCGCCAGAGGCATGCCAATGCACGTCTGCAAGTGAGGCAATCTGGAACAGAAGCGCCTTCAGTGAGCCGGCTAGACCGGCAAGAGTGGCAGATAGCACGAACACCAGAAGTTTGACGCGGGACACCTCATAGCCCAACGAAATCGCCCTCGGCTCGTTCTCACGAATGGCCATCAGCACCTCTCCGAAGTGGGAGTTGACGATGCGATGGACGACAAATACCCCAGCGAGGAAGACAGCCAGGATGAGGTAGTACATGGCCGTGTCGTCGGACAGGTCAATCACGCCAAAAAGCAAACCCCGTGGGACGTTCTGGATGCCATCCTCCCCTCCGGTGAACGGTGCTTGCAACGCCACGAAGTAGACGAACTGGGCGAGCGCCAGAGTCACCATCGCAAAGTAGATGCCTTGACGCCGAATCGCGATGCTCCCAATGATTGCGCCCAGGATTGCACTCGTTCCCATCCCCGCCAGCAATCCGAGTCCAGGACCAAAACCCAGCTCCTTGCAAAGGTAGGCTGTGACGTACGCGGCAGAACCGAAGAATGCAGCGTGCCCAAAGGACAGCAGGCCCCCAAAGCCGAGCAGCAGATTGAACGCGCACGCAAAGAGCCCGAAGCACATGACCTTCATGATGAAGACCGGGTACACGGCAGATTGAAAGGGAACGAGCATCGCCAAAATGAGCGCGATGACTGCGAGCCATACGCCGAGGTTCCAGCGCTTGCGGTTTTGGGTCGTGGGCGCGACGGTGGTATGAGATCTTGTGTTCATGATGTGATCACGCGGTTTTTCCAAAGAGGCCGGAGGGTCGAATCATCAGAACGATGGCCATGATCAGAAAGATTGTTATGGCGGAGGCCTGTGGATAGACGATCTTGCTGAGGCCTTCAACGATGCCCAGGGCGAGCCCGGTGACGATTGCCCCTCCGATGGAGCCCATGCCGCCGATAACCACCACGGCAAAAACGATGATGATGAGGTTGGTCCCCATCAAAGGGCTCACCTGGTAAACGGGGGCGGCCAACACGCCGGCGAAGCCAGCCAGGAAGACACCGAAGCCGTAAGTGAGGGTGATCATCAAGGGGACATTGACACCAAACGCGCGAAGGAGGCGTGGGTTGTCAGTACCTGCTCGCAAGAAGGCACCCAGGCGAGTGCGCTCAATTGCCCACCACGTCAGCAAGCAAACAAGGAGCGATGCGAACACCACCCAAACGCGGTACTTCGGAAGCACCACGCCAAGTGCCTCAAATCGAACAGCTCCAGAAAGTGCTTCAGGAACTGGGTAGCTCTGGCCAGCAGCGCCCCACCATTGGGTAAAGATTCCCTCAAGGAACAGGGACAGCCCGAAGGTGAAGAGAAGGCCGTACAGATGGTCAAGCTTGTACAGGCGGCGCAGCAGCGTGCGCTCAAGAGCCATGCCCAGCAAGGCAACAGCCAAAGGTGCGAGCAGCAAGGCAAGCCAGTAGCTAATGGATATGTCCGGAGAGCCGATCCACGTACCGACTTGTGTCAGGGCCAGCCACGCGAAGAATGCGCCCAACATGTACATCGCGCCATGCGCGAAGTTGATAACGTTCAGAAGTCCGAAAATGATTGCCAGTCCCAGACTCAGGATTGCATAAAACGATCCGTTGATGAGTCCAATGAGCAGCTGAGCAATGAGCGCCTGCGGGCTCATGGTCAATAGCGCTTCCATGTGATGTCTCCTGTTTTCTCGTGGCTTAAACCGCTAGCAGCTCGTCGAGCACGCCTTGCTTGGACGGCAACTCTGCTTTGGTGATGGTCTCGATGACGCGACCATGTTCAATGACGTAGTGCCTGTCAGCCAATGGAGCAGCGAAACGAAAGTTCTGCTCAATCAGAACAATCGTGTAGCCACGCGAACTCAGCTGTCGAACGACATCAGCGAGCCGCTGAACGATGACAGGCGCGAGACCTTCAGTGATTTCGTCCAACAGAAGAAGTCGAGCTCCGGTACGAAGAATTCGTGCCATCGCCAACATCTGCTGTTCGCCGCCAGACAGTCGCGTCCCCTGGCTCTTCGCCCGTTCCTTGAGGTTTGGGAACATCTCGTAGATCTCGTCCAGCGACATGCCACCTTGCGCGACCACGGGAAGCAGCGTCAGGTTTTCTTCGGTGCTCAAGCCCGCAAAGATGCCTCGCTCTTCTGGGCAGTAGCCGATTCCAAGATGAGCTATGCGGTGCGCCGGCATCGTCGTGATGTCTTGCCCACGCACCTGAATCACCCCCTTGCAGCGGTCCGTCATGCCCATGATGGCTCGCAGTGTGCTGGTTCGTCCCGCGCCGTTGCGACCGAGCAGGGTGACCACTTCGCCCTCTCGAACTTCGAAAGAAACGCCGTGAAGGATGTGTGATTCACCGTACCAGGCGTGGAGGTCATCCACTTTCAGCATGGGAACACCCGAGGTCGACCGAAGGCCGTTTTTTGAGTTTGCGTTGCTCATTTGTGTTCGCCTTAAGCAGCTGAGCCCATGTAAGCCTCTACGACCCTCGGGTCGCGGGAGACTTCTTCGTAGCGACCTTCTGCAAGGATCTGGCCACGCTGCAGCACGCTGATTCGGTCCGCGATCTTGGAGACCACGTTCATGTTGTGCTCGACCATCAGGATGGTTCGGCGAGCTGATACTGCTTTGATGAGCTCCATCACACGGTCCACGTCCTCGTGACCCATGCCCTGCGTGGGCTCGTCGAGCAGCATCAACTCTGGTTCCAACGCTAGCGTGGTGGCAATCTCGAGAGCCCGCTTTCGACCATATGGAAGCTCGACCGTCAGCAGGTCCGCGTAGCGCTCTAGACCGACGCTCTTTAACAGCTCCATCGCACGATCGTTGAGCGTGTCCAAAGACTCTCTGGACTTCCAGAAGTGGTACGCGGTGCCGAGCTCTCGCTGCAGTGCGACTCGTACGTTTTGCAGGACTGTCATGTGCGCAAAGACGGCCGAAATCTGGAACGACCGAACAATGCCCATACGAGCGGTTTGAGACGGCGTAGCCTTCGTGATGTCCTTACCTCTGTACTTCACAGTGCCAGATGAAGGAAGGTGAAACTTCGTCAGCAGGTTGAACATGGTCGTCTTGCCTGCGCCGTTGGGACCAATGAGGGCGTGGATGTCTCCTCTACGAACCTTCAGGCTGACGCCGTCAACAGCGGTAAACCCTTTAAACCGCTTTGTCAGGCCTTCGGTCTCAAGCAGGATCGCATCGGCCCCACTCATTTCACGCCTCCCATGCACAAGTACTTCAGCTCCAGATAGTCTTCAATCCCGTACTTGGAGCCTTCGCGACCGAGGCCACTTTCCTTGACGCCGCCAAAGGGAGCCACTTCAGTAGAGATGAGACCCTCGTTGATACCCACCATCCCGTACTCAAGAGCCTCTGCCACACGCCAGACGCGGCCGATGTCGCGCCCATAGAAATACGAGGCCAGCCCGAACTCGGTGTCGTTGGCCAGCTCGATAGCTTCCTGTTCGGTTTTGAACCTGAAGAGGGGCGCCACAGGACCGAACGTCTCTTCGCGGAAGATGAGCATGTCTCGTGTGGCATCCACCAACACGGTTGGAGTGAAGAAGTTCGCGCCAGAAGCGTTGCGCTCGCCGCCGTGCAGGATTCGAGCGCCCTTCCCCAGTGCGTCTTGAACGTGCTCTTCGACCTTGGCAACGGCATTCGCGTCGATGAGCGGACCAATCTTCGTTTTGGGATCCGCTCCATCGCCGACATGAAGTTCGGCTACTGCTGCACTCAGCTTTTTGGCGAAAGCTTCGTACACCCCATCTTGAACAAGAATCCGATTTGCACAGACACAAGTCTGTCCGGCATTGCGGTACTTGGAGATGATGGCGCCCTGGACGGCAGCATCGAGATCTGCGTCATCAAAAACGATGAAGGGCGCATTCCCGCCGAGCTCCATGGACGTCTTCTTGACAGTGTTTGCGCACTGGGCAAGAAGCACTTTGCCCACTTCCGTAGAGCCAGTGAAGCTCAGCTTACGGACAGCGGGATGGCGAGTGAGCTCCCCTCCGATTGCAGCAGCCGATCCAGTAATGCAAGAGAGTACGCCCGCCGGAACACCTGCTCGCTCTGCCAACACGCAGAGGGCCAGTGCGGAGAAAGGGGTCTGACTTGCTGGCTTCAACACGATGGTGCAACCAGCAGCAAGCGCTGGGCCGACCTTGCGAGTAATCATCGCCGCCGGGAAGTTCCAGGGCGTGATTGCGGCACACACGCCGATGGCCTGTTTGATCACCACAATTCGCTTGTCAGGGGCGTGACCAGGAACCGTGTCTCCGTAGACGCGCTTGCCCTCCTCCGCAAACCACTCGACGTACGAGGCTGCGTAAGCAATCTCACCCCTGCTCTCGGCCAACGGCTTGCCCTGCTCTGCAGTCATCAGCTTGGCAAGGTCCTCTTGATTCGCCATGATCAAGTCGAACCACTTGCGCAGGATGGCAGCACGGTCTTTACCCGTACGTGCGCGCCAGGCCGGCAGTGCCTCATTCGCAGCCTCGATGGCGCGGCGAGTTTCATCCGTTCCCATGCGCGGAACGCTGCCCAGGCTAGATCCAGTCGAAGGATTTTCGACATCCAGCGTCTGAGAGCTATCAGCGTCAGCCCATGCACCGCCAACAAAGGCCTGGTGGCGCCAGAGATCCGGGTCGTTCAAGGTAAGAGTGGTCATGATGTCGGGTCTGAAGTTGAGGAAATCAGTGGGCTGCGGGTTTTTCCAGAGCGGCACGCAGTTGGAATCTCATGATCTTTCCTGAGCCGGTACGTGGAATGCTTTCAACAACGTGCACGTTTTGCGGCACCTTGTAGGCAGAGATGAGCTTGGCGCAGTGAGCCCGAATTGCCTCCGGGTCGAGCGTCTTCCCCTCACGAGGAATGACACATGCCACGGGCACCTCACCAAGATGAGGATGCGGCATCCCGATGGCTGCGCAGTCAAGCACATCCGGATGACTGAGAACAGCGTCCTCGACCTCTGCCGGCGCAATGTTCTGACCGCCACGAATGATGAGCTCCTTCAAGCGACCGGTAATCGTGAGGAAACCGTTGGCATCGCTTCTGGCAAGGTCGCCGGTGTGGTACCACCCATCACGAAGAGCAGCGGCAGTTTCCGCTGGCTTGTTCAGGTATCCGAGCATGACGTTGGGCCCTCGGACGATCAGTTCGCCCTCCTCGCCAAATGGCACATCCTGGCGATTGGCGTCAACCAGTCGGACCGCGACGCCGGCAAGCGGAAGTCCGCAAGAACCCATCACCCGGTTCTCGCCAGCCCAGTTCATCGTGACCATGGTTGAGGTTTCCGTAATGCCGTAGCCATCAAGCAGTGGCACCCCGAGTTGGGCCTCAAAGTCTCGGTTGAGAGCCGATGGCAATATCGCTCCGGCGGACACAAACCGTTCCACACCCTCGAACTTCTTAGTCCCCGACGCCTTTACCGACTCCAGCAGGTAATGGAACATGGTCGGAACGCCTGGCATCAAGGTGAAGCGCCCCGTATTCAGATGCTGGTTTACCTCTTGAGTGGAAAACCGCTCCATGATGTACTCGGTCGCTCCAACCGCCACGATGCTCAAGACGCACAGATTGAGCGCGTAACTGTGAAACAGGGGGAGCGCCGAGAGGACGACGTCGTTTTCACTCAAGCCGGCAATAGGAAGCCAGCAGGCAGCTGCAACCCAAAGCATGCTGTGCTGGGACAACATCACCCCTTTTGCTTTTCCAGTGGTTCCCGATGTGTAGACTAGGAACGCCATGCGCTGAAGGTCTTGGCTGTCGCGGGGCAACTCGGCGCTGGCCGTACGCAACATTTCGTTGAGCGAGAGGCAGTCCGGTTCCGAAGATTCGCCAGCAACGATGATTCGTTGCAGGGTCGGAATCTCCTTGGCCAACCGGCGGACCAAAGGGAGCTGCTTGGCAGACACGATCACCGCTTTACACGCGGCATCTTCAAGCCTGTATCGAACTTCCCCCTCTACAGCATCGTGACTGATGGGCACGCTCACGCCGTCCGCACGGACGATTGCCAAACATGAAACGACCCAATCTACTGAGTTGGGAAGCAAGATAGCCACCCTGTCCAGCGGGTCGATTCCGTTCAGTTGAAGGGCCACCGCGAGCTTGGCGGTCTGCTCGTGCAGTTGGCCGTACTGAATCTTTGCTCCGAACGAGTCCTCGAAAGCAAGCTTTTCACCACGCGACTTCGCATGGCGTCCAAGCAACTCTCCTATCGGAGCGATGTTGTGGTGATGAATCATGTCTGTCTCCTCAAGGACACCGTTGCTTGGAGTCGGTCAGATCATGCTGAAGCCGCCGCTGACGCTGATCACCTGGCCGGTGATCCAGCTGCCTTGGTCGGATGCAAGCAGCACGACCATCGGCGCCACGTCACCAGGCTGACCCAGACGGCGCAACGGATAGAACTTCGTGAGCTTTTCTCGGTTCGCTGCGATAAAGGCGGGGTCGTGCGCGGTTTCAACAAGGCCCAGCGCGATAGCGTTCGCGGTGGTACCGGCGCGTGTCTCACGAGCAAGAGACTTCATCAGGGCGATGTTTCCTGCACGTGCTGCAGCGCCGATCGCCAGACCCGACTCCCCCACTCGAGATGAGTCACCCATGAGGCTGATGATTCGGCCTTGGCCGCGTGTTGCCTCAAGATGAGGAAGTGCTGCATGGCAGCAGTTCAACGTCCCGTACAGGCAAACATCGATTTGGCGCTTCCAGTCTTCCGGCGTGGAGTCAACAAATCGCTGACGCAGAACCAGGCCCGCGTTGTTAACCAGGATGTTCAGGCCGCCAAACGTCTCGACGGTTTGCGCAACCATGCTCTTGACGGCAGACATATCCGAAATATCACAGCGGATAGCGAGCGCCTTGCCGCCGCTCGAAGTGATCTCCTTGACAACGGACTCTGCACCGTCTTTAGACCCGTGATAGTTCACCACGACAGCAGCGCCTTCAGCGGCCAGACCAAGCGCGATTGCTCGGCCAACATCTCGTGCGCCGCCAGTGACCAGAGCGACACGCCCTTGCAGATTGAAGTTCATTTTTGAGTACCCTCATTAGGTTTTATGTTGCGAGACGAGCTGAAACAGTCGCTCTTGAGTGATGGGAAGTTCGAAGACTTCGATTCCCAGATGAGAAACAGCGTCACATACCGCGTTGGCAATGGCTGCGGGCGATCCAATGGTTCCCCCTTCGCCCATGCCACGGAAGCCGCCGATATTGGCGGTGGAAACCGCAGGCATGTGCACAAGTTCGAGGCGCGGCACCTCAGGTGCAGAAGGAAGCACGTAGTCCACAAGACTGGCCGTGAGCAGCTGGCCCGTCTCGTCGTAAACAACCTCTTCGAACAATGCGGCCCCGACACCTTGGGCAAGAGCACCACGCGTCTGGCCTTCGACGACCAACGGATTGATGATTCGCCCGCAATCCTCCGCAATCAGGTAGCGCAGGATGTGCACGGCATAGGTGCTTGGGTCTACCTCGATCTCGACCATGTGCGTGGAGGAACTGGTAGTGCCAACGACAGGGTCATACATCTTGGTGACGGACAACTCTTCGCGCGACTCCGCTGGCAGGCGGCCCATCTGTGAATACTGCGCCTTGGCCAGTTCGTGGATGGTCATATGACGGTCGTTGACCGCACTGCGGATGACTCCAGCAGTAATACTCAGATGCTCTGGGGCGGCATCAAGAAGGTGCGCAGCTACCCTCAGCATTCGCTCTCGAAGTTCCCGAGCTGCAAGGATGCCGGCCCCTCCGCTGATGACTGCAGTGCGGCTGGCATAGCTTCCTGTCCCATGCGGAACCCCTTGCGTGCTTCCGGTCACAACCCGAATGCCCTCAACTCCGATGCCCAGCTCGTCGGCTAGCACCTGTGCCAGCGTGGTTTCATGGCCCTGGCCATGAGATGCACACCCGAAGGACGCTGTCACAGACCCTGTGGAGTCCAGTTGGATGCAGCAGGTGTCAGTTCCCGTGTTGATGGGCATGCCTGGCGAGGCGGAAATCCTCGAACCGATGCCGGACAACTCCGCGTAGCAGGCGATCCCGATACCAATCCAGCGACCCTGCTCTTTCGCCTTTGCCTGAGCTTCGCGGGCGCCTTCATAGTCGAACCGTCGTTTTGCCTCCTCCAGGCCTTCGGTAAAAGCGGACTTGTCCCAGACAATCCCAGAAGGCGTCTTGTACGGAAACTCATGGGGCTGCACCAGGTTTCGCGCACGAATCTCCGCTGGGTCCATCCCGAGCCTTGCCGCCGCCATGTCCATAAGGCGTTCCATGACAAAGGTCGAGGTAGGTCGACCCACGCCTCGATAAGGGCCGGTGGGAGCCTTCGGGGTCGTAACGGCCCTCACGTGACCGCTGTAGCACGGCACCTTGTACGGTCCCGGCAAGAAGCTGATCACTTGAACAGGCTCGATGCCGGCGGTCCAAGGGTAGATGGAGTAGGCGCCAATGTCTCCGACGACATCTGCCTTAAGCCCCAGTATTCGACCTTCCTCATCAACTGCCAGCTGGGCATTTACTCTCTCATCAAACGCCTGGCTTGTGGAGAGCAAGTCCTCCAGGCGGTCGCCGGTCCACCGCACCGCCCGTCCGGTCTTTCGTGCAAGGACGCAGACGAGCATCTCTTCTTGATAGAGAGACGTCTTGCCGCCAAATCCGCCACCCACATCGGGCGCAATCACTGTGAGGCGATTGCCAGGCATGTCCATCAACTCGGCGAGTGCATCTCGCACGATGCCTGGTACCTGGGTAGAGCTGTGCAGAGTGAGTGAGTCTCGGCCCTGGTCGACTTCTGCCAGGTACGTTCTCGGCTCCATTGCAGTCGCGGTCTTTCGATGGAATCGGAAATCACCACCCACGCAAGTAGGAGGATTCTGAAAGGCGACATCGACTTCGCCACGCACAAACGCACGCTCCACAAGGACGTTGCTGACAAGGTCCTTGTGCAGCAGCGGCGCTTCAGGATTGGCCGCCTTTACCGGATCGCCTTCAAACGGTAGCGTCTCAAACTCAATTTCAATGAGTTCCAGAGCATCCTCAGCGAGATAGCGGCTTGAGGCGAGAACAGCCACGATGGGCTCACCTACATAGTGAACCCACTCCGGTGCCAACGGGTATATCGGTGTGGGCTGGTAGGCGCTCATTCGAGAAGTCGCCACCGCCGGTTTGATCAAGCCTTCAATGTCCTTCCAAAGGAACACACCAAATACGCCAGGCAAATCTTTCGCGGCCTGCATAGAGACGCTTCGGATACGTGCATGAGGCTGGTCACTCCGGCGTATTGCCATGTGCAACGCATACGCTACGTGGCGGTCATCCACGTAGCGGCCACGGCCTGTCAGAAGTCGAGCATCCTCGATTCGCGGCAACGCTCGCCCCACCCAAGTCGCCTTCTCTCCAACGCTTGGTGGGGCATTCTTGGTCTCGACAGAGTCACTCATACGCTTGCGGCCCCTTCCGAAGCTCTTCCCACTGTTGAGCATCGTGACCAAAGACAACCGTCGCCCCTTGAGACTGCAGCCGCCTGACTTCTTGCATGGATTTCTCTGCAAGCGCGACGTTCCAGGTGTTGCGAGGCATGATTTCCTGCTCCAGATTGGCCCGCAAAGGGATGGCATCCGCTGCCATCAGAAAGCGGCCATCGCGCTCGAGCTGAACAATCGATGCCAAGGTTCCTGCGGTGTGTCCTGGCAGCGGAAGCAAGGTCACGCGCCCGTCGCCAAACAGGTCGTGCTCGCCTTGAACCGTTTTCACCGGCATCTCTTGACGCCAATCGATCGGCAAGTAGCCCTTCTGCTCAGCGTCGGGGGCTTGCGCAGCCTCAAGTTCGCGGTAGTGACAGAAGACGGTAGAACGCTTGAAGAACTCGTTGCATCCGCAATGGTCTGAATGAAAGTGGGAGTTGACGACAACGTCAATGTCGTCTGGCTGCAGGCCCAGGTTGGCCAAGCCGCGAATGACGTTGTCCTCTGGCCCGCTTATCGGCACCATTGCTTTGGCCATGGTTCCCCAGCGCGTCTCAGGGTCCGTGGCCGTGATGGGGTGGCAACCGGTGTCCAGGAGAACATTGCCCTGGGAATGCCTGAGCAGTACACAGGAGACAGGCAACTCGATGGTCTCGCTACGGTCAGCCTGTGGGAGGTAGACGCTCTTGCGCATGCGCAGACGACCTCCACTAAGAATGTGCATCTTCATGGCTTCGCGCCCTCCACAGACGTGTCAGATTGACCAGCAGCTCGCAAGAGATCTCGGCTTCGAACACATGTCCGCACTGCGTCCACAATCCCCTCGTAGCCTGTACAGCGGCAAAGATTCCCCGACAAAGCGTCGCGAATGTCGTGGTCCGTCTGAAGCGGGTACTTCTGGATTGCATCCACACAGGTCGCCAACATGCCTGGCGTGCAGAAGCCACACTGAAGGCCATGGTGGGTGCGAAACGCCTCCTGCAAAGGACTAAGCTCCTCTGGAGTCCCCATGTCCTCGACGGTTTGGACTGCAGCTCCATTTGCGGTCGCCGCCAACATCAGGCAGGAACGCACGCTGTCGCCATCGACAAGCACAGTGCAAGCGCCGCATACACCGTGCTCACATCCAATGTGAGTTCCAGTCAGTCCCGCCACGTCTCGCAGAAAGTCGCTCAACAACATGCGAGGATCAACCTCGCACTCCAATGGCTTTCCGTTGATCAGCATCCAAACGGGATACTTGCTTGGCGTGCTCATGTCGTCGCCTCCGAATTTCCGACCAATGCCTTGCGGGACCAAGCGGCCTTTAGTGCCCGCTCCACTACAACGCCCGCCAAATGACGACGGAACTCCGAGGACGCATGCAAGTCCTGACGCGGAGTAACCTCGGCGCGCACGGCTTCCACAACCTTGTCCACCAGGGTGTTTGTGATCGCCTGATTTCGTAGAAGCTCTTCGGCCACAGGACTTCTCAGCGGGGTTTCTCCCAATCCCATCATTGCCAGCTTGGCATTGGCGACCACTCCGTCATGGACTTCAAGCAATACGCCAGCAGCAGCCAAGGCGAAGTCTCCAGGCCGACGGTTGACCTCTTCAAAGGCGCCAATGGTCCCTTGGGCCAGTCCTGGAAGCTCAATTTCCGCGAGCACTTCGTCCTCCTGCATTGAGGTGGTCAACGCTCCAACGAAGAATTCATTAGCGGCGACGCGCCGGACGCCGCGCACCGAATGGATGACCATCGTTGCGTCGAGAAGTAGCGTCAGCATGGGCAGTTCTGCTGCAGGATCCGCATGCGACAGGCTCCCCCCAATCGTTCCGCGATTGCGGATGGCCAGGTGAGCAACATGTCGCATCGCCTCGCACACGATCGGAAATCGTTTTTCGACGACGGGTGAGGTTTCCAGAACGCGATGTCGAGTCAGAGCACCAATCAGAAGTCCACCAGCTTCGACCTCCCGCACGTAGCTCAGCTCGACCAGCTTGCTGATGTCAATGACGAGCTGCGGGCGAACCACGCGGAAGTTCATCATGGGAAGCAGACTCTGACCGCCGCTCATGAGCTTGGCATCCTCGTTAGAGGACAGCAACGCCAAAGCCTCTTCCAGGCTATCTGGGCACGCGTATTCAAAAGGGGCGGGTTTCATGGCGCCTCAACGACCCTGGAACTCAGGTTTGCGTTTCTCTGCGAATGCGCGACGACCCTCTCGGTAGTCTTCGCTACCAGCGGCCTGAGCGATCAGGCGTTCTGCATCCACGAGGTCAAGTGCACCGGTTCCCCGCTCCATGCCATTGAGTAGCCTCTTGGCTCCAGCCATGCTGAGCGGGGCGTTTTCAGCCAACGACTGTGCGAAGCTGCGCGCCTCTGCCATGACGTCTGGGTTGGAACTTGAAGTCCTGACGCGCAAGAGCTTCTCCCAGATCGACCGATTCGCCTGCTCCGCAGCAGCAGCAACGTAGTCAACAAATCCAATGCGAAGAGCCTCTTTGGCATCAAATCTTTGCGCGCCGTAGAGGATTTTCTTCGCCTGGGTGAGACCGACCAGGGAAAGCAGCTTGCGCGTTCCCCGAACGCCATAAATGATCGACAGACGACCTGCAGGAATGCCGAAGACTGCCGCCTCAGAGGCATATCGGAAGTCGCACGACATAGCCAGATGAGCACCGCCACCCAAGCAATAGCCTTTGAGCACCGCGATGGTTGGCTTCGTAAAGTTGAAGATTGCGTCACAACATGCGTCGACCGCGTCTTCATACGCAGCCGCCTGCTGAGCGTCGGCCCGGACGGCCTCGAACTCAGGTATGTCGGCACCGGAACAGAAGTCCTCTCCTGCCCCGGTGAGAATCAGCGCGCGCACCTGCGGGTTGCGATCCAACGCGGAAAGAATGCTTTGCATTGCTCTCCACATGCTCAGCGTCATCGCATTGCGGTTCTTGGGCCGATTCAACGTCAGCACAGCAATCTGATCTGCGATCCAGATTTTGATGGTCCCGCTGGCCATGGCGTCCATAGCCGCCTCTGACGCTACCGAGGGCGCAAGAGCAACCGACTGGAGTGCAGAGCCAAGGCCTGGCTTGGCCAACATCGCAGCTGCTTGAGGAGACACGAGGGGAGCGGCCGCAGGCGCAGGGGCAACCACTTGAGCAGGAGTTGCCACTGGCGCAGAGGCCTGATTTGCGGCTGCGACCGTCGCCGATGCTTCAGCAGCTGGAACCGGGACCTCCGAGGAGGCATCGCTTTCACCCAGCAAGTCCGACAGGACCATCGCCGGTTGATCGCTGCTGCCAGCCCCTTCTGAAATCCTGGCAACCTCGGTCTTGAACGCCTCGAAGAAGTCATCAGCCGACTTGCGCGCGGCAGCGTCAATCATCCGCGAACCCAACTGGGCCAGTTTCCCACCGACGTTGGCTCGAACGACGTATTTCAGTCGAGTTACGTCCGCCTCGACGGAATCCAGCGCGACGTCGATGTCCGCTTTTGCGAATCCGGCGGCCCCGCCGGACCCCTCTCCGGTCAAGGTGTAGCTCTTGGGAGCCACAACGTTTGACAACGTCACTTTCCCAACAAAGCGCGCCTTGATGGGACCAACCTTCGATACAACGGTAGCCGTGAAGCCAGTCTCCGGCGTACCCTCCATCGACTCGCACCCGGGAATGCTTGCCATCAGAACATCCGGGTTGTTCAAGGCATCCCAGACACGTTGCCTGGAAACCGGGACTGTCGCTTCGCCTTGCATTTCCATCTTTTATTCTCCTTGTTGATGTGATGGCGAGAGCGCCTGCAAGACTTCTCGAACTGGCTGCGGAATCGAAATCGATCTGCTGGTGGCTCGGTCTACGTAGACGTGCACGAACTCACCCACGGCTGATGCAACATCGCTCTCGTTTCGGAAGAGTGCGATCTCGTATCGCACGCTGCTGTTGCCCAGGTGAATGACCTTCAAACCGACCGTCACCATGTCGGGAAAGCTCAACGACGAGAAGAAGCTGCAGCGCGTTTCGGCGACAAGCCCCACCACGGCACTGTTGGCGACATCAAGAACACCTCGTTCAATGAGGTGACGGTTGACCGCCGTATCAAAGTACGAGTAATAGACGACGTTGTTGACGTGGCCGTAGCTGTCGTTATCGCCCCATCGAGTGACGATGGGAGAAAAATGGAGGTAGTCGCTACGGTTGGTGGGCTTTGGCTTCTGGCTCACAGGACCTCCTCGTACAGACGCGTTGCATCTTGCAGCGTCACTTCGCGCGGGTTGTTGATGAGCAGGCGCGTCTGCTTCATCGCATCCTCGGACAGCACAGCAATGTCCGCAGCGGAAATGCCGACACCTCGAAGGGTGTGGGGAAGGCCAAGATCGGCCGAGAGCGTACCCACGTAGTCCACCAAGGCTTGTGCCTTTGTAGCGACCGAGTCACCCTTACCAGGAACGACAATCTCCGCAAGCTCGGCGTATTGCTGCTGCGCAACGGGGAGATTGAAACGCATTACCGTCGGCAGCACCAGAGCGTTCGACAGTCCATGGGGAACATGAAACCGGGCCCCGATGGGGTAAGCAAGCGCATGGACGGCTGCAACGGGAGCGTTAGCAAATGCCATTCCGGCCAAGCACGCACCCAGAAGCATGTCCTCTCGCGCCGACATGTCGTCGCCCTGCCGACATGCACGATGCAAGGACCCAGCCATCAGACGAAGTGCATCGCGGGCGAGGCAGTCAGAGATGGGGTTCTTCAAACGCTTGCTGGTGTAAGCCTCGATCGCATGCACCATCGCATCGATGCCCGTGGCCGCTGTAACAGGTGCCGGAAGCCCCTTCGTCAGCTCAGCATCCAACAATGCAAGTGATGGGAGCAAAAACGGAGAGACGACACCTTTTTTCTCACCTTCACCGGTGGTCACGATGGAGATGGGAGTGACCTCAGAGCCAGTCCCTGCAGTGGTAGGAACCATCACCAGGGGCAAACCGGGACCAGCTGCCTGATTCACGCCGTAAGCAGCGCTCAAGGCCTGGCCTGTGCGAGCTGTGAGCGCAGCCAACTTGGCAACGTCCATGGAGCTGCCTCCGCCGAATCCGACCACGCAATCAGCCTCCAGGCTGAGAACGGCCTCTCTAGCCGCGTGGATAACCGCTTCAGGTGGGTCTGCTTGAACGTCCGAGAAGACGCTACTGGCGATTCCACACTTCTTCAGGTTGTCCAGAGTCGGCTGCAGCATGCCCGAGGCGAGCAAACCGTGGTCGGTGATGATCGCCACGCGCTTGAAACCCTTGGCGAGCAGACGCTCTCCGAGCGTCGAAGCCCCTCCGCGCTGAACGACCAGCGAAGGGGTGGTGTTGAATTCAAAGACGTTCATGTTCATAGGGGGTGGGGGGGTTTGCTTGCATTATTGGACTAACTAGCAAAAAAGGCAAGTTGTTGGGTGTATCCACGTGCGTCCTGGTGTCACCTACGCGATCTTCGCTAGACTTACCGTCTACTTTTGCCGGTACACCGTCTTCCTCACATATCAATCGACGCATGGCCACCTCCAGTACGCTTCGTAAGCCAAGTGCTCGCAAGGCCAAGAGCGCCGACTCCATTCGGCAGAAACCCGTGCGTGCAACGCCATTCGAGCGCAATTGCTCAGTGGGCCGGACCATCGATGTCATCGGGGACGGCTGGTCTTTCATGATCATTCGGGAGTGCTTCTTCGGCGCTCGCCGGTTCGAAGAGTTCAAGGACGTACTAGGCCTTCCTCGGACAACGCTGACGGAAAGGCTGCGTAAGCTCACTCGATTGGGTGTGCTGCGCCAAGTGGTCTACTGCGTGCGCCCGTTACGCCACGAGTACCGCCTCACTGTTGCCGGCCTCGACCTGTATCCGGTGATGTTGGCCATGATGAGCTTTGGGGACAAATGGTTGTCAGACGGCAAGCCCCGGCCGCTACATCTTCTGCACACACGTTGCGGAAAGGCTTGCAAAGCAATCGTGGCGTGCTCTGAGTGCAAGACCGAGATTCACGGCCGTAGGGTGACGTATCGCGATGGACCTGGTGCTGGCACCAGCCCAGTTCCAGACGACCGCATAAGCAGGCGCTCCGCCGACCCAACGGCCTTGGAGCGCCGGCGTCCCAGCTCAGTTGCTCGAACTCTCAAGGTCATTGGAGACAGGTGGAGCTTCATGGTTTTGCGCGCTGGATTTTTCCAGATTCGTCGCTTTGACGAGATGCAGACCACGCTCGGGATTGCGCCGAACATCCTGACCGACCGACTCGGCCGCCTGGTGGCCGATGAGGTCTTCAAGCGCGTTCTCTACCAAACCGCCCCTGAACGCTACGAGTACCGGTTCACCGATAAGGGGCGCGACCTCTTCGGGTCAATGCTCGCGATGATTCGCTGGGGTGACAAGTGGCTCTCCAACGGAGAGCCTCCCCTGAAGTTGACGCACCTTGACTGTGGCAAGGACTTCGACCCGACTGTCATCTGCGATCAATGCAAACAGCCGCTCATCGCGGCTGAAATGCGTTACATGATGAACTATTCGGACCCCGCGCCTGACCGTGACAGTGAGGCGAAGGGTACGACGGTCACTTCTTGACCAACGGGCAGCTGCTTTCCGAAAGGGGACGGAAAGCCTCCTGCGCTGGGATGGTGGCTACCAGCTTGTAGTAGTCCCACGCATACTTCGACTCAGAAGGCTTCTTGACCTCATACACGTACATGTCGTGGACCATGCGACCGTCGTCGCGGATTCGACCGTTCGTAGCAAAGAAGTCATTGATGGGCAGCTCCTTCATCTTGGCCATCACCGCCGCTGCGTCATCGGTGCCAGCAGCTTGAATCGCTTTCAGATAGTGCATGGTTGAGGAGTAGTCACCAGCGTCACCCTTGTGCGGCATGCGTTTCATGCGGTCAAAGAACCGCTTGGACCATTCGCGCGTCTTCTCGTCGCGGTCCCAGTAGAAGGCTTCGGTCAGGAGCATCCCTTGCGCAGTCGGTAGGCCGATTGCATGGACGTCCGTGAGCCACACGAGCAGGCCCGCAATGCTCTGACCGCCGCTGGAGATCCCGAAGTCACGAGCTGCCTTGACCGCATTGACGAAAGTCGAACCCGAGCCGGCCAGGGCAATCACCTTTGCCTTTGAGTCCTGTGCGCGGAGCAGGAAGGAGGAAAGATCGTTGGACTCAATGGGGTACCGCAGCGTCCCAACGAGCTTGCCATTGCGCGACTTGAGCATCGCCACAGCATCGCCTTCCAGCGCATGCCCGAAAGCGTAGTCCGCCGTCAGAATGAACCAGGAGTCCAGGCCCTTATCCATGAGCGCTCGAACAGTGCCATTGGCCAGCGCATAGGTGTCGTAGGCGTAGTGGACGCTGTTGGGCGTGCAAGAGTCGTTCGTCAAACGAGAACTGCCCGAACCGTTGACGATAGCGATCTTGTTCCGGTCCTTCGCAACGTTGGCGACGCCGAGGGCGATGGCTGAGTTGATCAGGTTGGCAATCATGTCGACCTTCTGCGAGCCATACCACTCCCTCGCCTTGGCCAGCGCCACATCGGGCTTGTTCAGGTGGTCCGCGACAACGACCTCGATGGGCATGCCATTGACCTTGCCGCCAAAGTCTTCGACGGCCATTTGCACAGCGGTCACCGAGCCTTTGCCGGATTCGTGAGAGAACTGACCCGACATGTCGGTCAGAACCCCAATTTTCACCACGCCATCAGAGATTTGTGGTTGAGCGGTAGCGCTGGTTGAGCCCACGGCGAGGGCTATCGCGGCAACGAGCGCCTGAAGCTTGCATGAGAGTCGCATGACAGTTCCTTTCGGGAGTAAAGACAGATGAGGGGGGGGAGATAAACACTATTAATCCAATAATGCAAGTCATGGTAGTCCACTAATGCTAGTAACAAGTAAGAGGGTTAACCCTACCACTATGCAAATAGCAGGGGGGCGAGGCCAGCGAACTACGACGTGGCCCCGGGCCGTACGTGATGCGTCCGCCTCTCTCCGGCAAGAGAAAGCCCTATGCGCGCTCTACTTCATGGCCGACTCTCGCTACGCAAGGTCTCAGCGAGGTCCAACAGGCATTCGGCATCATCTGCCCTCAAACCGTATCGCGGATCCGTGAACACCACGTGTTCCCGCGCTTCGAAATTCAGCGCGTCATCCTCGATGGCCAACCATCGATGCGGCTCCCTCCGTTTGGCAATCAGCCAGTTGCGGCACTGAGATTCACGCAGCGGCATGGCGCCAAAGTCCACCTTAGGGCGTTCGTTCTGATGTGTGCACCCCACGATGAGTCGATGCAGGTCCGGTTGCTCCTCGAAGAAGTCGCGCATGATCTCTAGAGAGTAGTACTCCGCCCAGGAACTGGAGATCACCACTTCGATGTGGTCGATTTTCTGGAGATAGTTCTGCAGCAAACCAGTCTTCTCGAAAAGCCGATCCGTGGTGCCTCCTTGCGGGTGCAGCACCCCATCGAAGTCAAGGAATATCGTGATCAGCGGTTTCATGGAGTTGGGTTGGGTGAAAGTAAGCGTCATCGTTGATTGACCGTCAATCGGCGATCAATGCAGCCGCGTGCGAGATGCATTGCCGCCTTCCATCTCGCTGCCATCGGCTACGAGCTCGGGCGGGAGGTGTTCAATGCCAATGGATCTCTGCCTGTCTTTCAGTGCAGTCGCCACCGCCGCGATCACCACCTGGTAGATTTCTCGCGCGCTCAATGGCGCGAGCGCCACGATCACGTCACGCCCAGGTCGTTTGAAGCCAGCGACCCCGGCATCGGACAACGCCCTGCCGACGACCGAACGAGCCACCATCAGCGCTTGCTCCGCATTGGGCATACCGATGAAAAACTCCTTCAGCCGAGTTCGCAGCGTGAGCGGCACCCTCCACGGATAGTTGCAGGTGGCGATCCAGGTGATCATGCTCGCATCGATCTCCATATCCACACTTAGATCTCGCACCCGGGCCGCGCTCACCGGTTCGAGCAGCGAATGCAGAATGCTCACGGGGTTGAAGCGAATTGCCTGGTCGGATGGAGCCTTGTCCAGTTCATCCAGGAGGATCACCGGGTTGGCATAGTCGCCCATCACGATCTCGTCGAACACGAGCCCCACGCGCGAGTTGCTCCAGGTCATCTCCGACCCCATAAGAGCAGACGAGCTCTCCGCCTGGTCCATCTGATGGCGGCGGATAGGAACACCCAGCACATGGGCCAAGGCATCGCTGAAATGCGTCTTACCCACCCCGGGTGGTCCGGCGAGCAGCATCGGTGGGATGCGCACTGGATGTTTGCTCACCTTGATCAGCTCAAGATGATTGGCCACAAAGTCGATCACTTCGCCGAAGTGGGGGTGCGAGAACTTGAGTGCAAGCACGTCGCCAATGCGGCGCGGTGCACCGATGCGGCGAAATGGCCCCTTCTTCTGAAGCACGTCGGCAATGCCCTGGTTGCGTTTGACCACATCGGAATCGACCGATTGCCCACCCTTGATCAACTGCAGCACAGCCTCTTCGCCGTAGACCCGCAGCTTGTCTTTGGTGCGTGCCTCCATAAGCTGCCGCTGAAAGGCCGTCGGATGCGTCCGGCCGCTGATGGGCTCTAAAACGCTGCGTCGGCGGCGCTGGCTAGAGGCTTTTGACTTTGACGGATTGCCGTCGCCGCCCTGCCCTTCGGCATCACCCACGATCTTTGAGTTTTGAGAGACTGTATCGTCCGGCCCAGGGCAACTGACGCCAGTGAGCCCCTCCGCATTCGCCTGGGCGATCACCTGTCGTTCCTTCTCTTCATCCGCGTTCTTTTCTTCCTGCATCAACTGATCGTGCAATGGCCGGGGGATCAACACGTACCGAGCGTCATAACTGCGCTGCTTGAAGGGAAGTTCCGTGAAGCAGTGGTCTGGATACCACCGCACCTTTACATCGGAAGATGTTGCGACGTGCTCGGCGCTCAGTGTGCGGGGCAGAGCATCCTTGCCGCATGCTTGTGCGGACTGGGTTTCTTCGGGCTTGTCTTGGCTCATGTTGGTATCTCCCCCACCCTCACTTCAACGCGCGCAGCTTGAGGTAGTGCGCCACGCGCACGGCTTCCACTTCCGGCGGCACACCGTGGCGACCAAAACGCTGGCTGATCTGGCCGTTGAGGCAGAACGAGATCGCCACCAGCGCTTCAGGGCGCTTGCGTACCAGGTAGGCGCGCAGGCGCCGGATCACGAGCAAGGCCTTCGGGCCTGAGTAGTTCAAGTTGTAGACCTGCTTGTTGTGTTCGAGCTTGCGTTTGACGGCATAGATCACGCCGTCCACGCCGACACAGCGGCGGAAGTGTTCCAGGGTCTGCAGGCAGTTCTGGCAGATCGAGACAATCAAGCGGTAGATCGGCCGGCGCGTCCTAAAAGGTTGCTTCACAATGGCGATGCAGCCGTCACCATCCAGCATGCCGGCGGCCCATTCAAGACTGTGACGCGGGACGTCACCGACTTCGTCGAACAGCCGAAGCTCGTCGCGCAGGTCGTCCAGTTGGTGGAGTGGATCAGCCAAGGTCACGGCCAGCGTGTTAGCGCCAGGCTCACCGTCCGCGTCTCGCGCGGGCTCACCGCCCTCCCCGTTCGAGCCGGCTTCAGGCAGGTCATCCTTGGTAGACCGAAGCTGCACTTCCAGCTCATCGAGGTCAGCGTTGGATTCTGAGGCGGCACTCACTTTCCCACCAGAAGGCGGGGGGTCGCCCTGCTGCGATTCGCGGTGAGTGAACAGATCGGGCTGGTCATCCCCATCTGCGAGAGACGCAGACCGAGCCTGAGCCATCTTGACCCGTGCTTGCGCCAGCGCATCTCCCATGGCGCAGCCCATGTGCGAGAGCACCGCGTCCACAGGGCGGGCGCTCAGCGGCCCGCGTTTGCAGCCCACGCGGTGCGGCCAGAACGGCTCCTGTCCGAGCAATGCGCGCAGGTCGTCAGCATCCTGGGGTTCCAGCTGTTCAAAGCGACCGATCAGCGAGCCCAGAAAGGTGGCGGTCAATGGATGCGCGCAGCGCATACTCGCCTCCGAACCCATGCGATTCTGTTCAACGCTGTCACCAGACACCGAACCCGGCAACTGCTCGGCTTCGGCCAGCTCGCCCACGTCGCTGAGCAGACAGGCCAGGCGCACAATCGATGCTTCGTCGCGTCCCAAGTCCATGGTCTGAAGCATCATGGCTGCGCGAATGCCACAGTTCAAGGTGTGCGCGCCCAACGCAGGATCAGATGCCAGTCGTTGATCTGCGGCGGTCGCCACAAGCTTGTGCTCGATGTCCGGGCGGCTGATGGCCGCCATGAACACTGCCTGATGCACCGGTTTCATGCTGGCCAGCACCCGGTGCAGGTCGAACTCGACGCGTTCCGGCAAGACGAGGTGGTCGAGCAGCCAGGGCGTGGCGGCAGCGCCCTTTCTGGGCACGATCACGCGCTTGACCACGAGGGCATCGTTCGGGAAGTCCGAAACACTGCGCTTCATGAGCTTCAGTTCGTATACGCCGGGATTGGGCAACCAGGATGTGGCGTACTCTGTGGGAAACACCACGGTCTGGTCGCCGCCGCCCAAGCGAGCCATGGCCACGCACGCGGCGCCGACGTCCGAGAGCTGACGCTCGTTGTCGGCATCAAGACCCAGGCTTGACTCGAAAACGTTGGCGGGAACCGGCGCGCTCACATGTGCGGTCACACGTACGACCGACCACGGATCGGCCAGGTGGCCCAGGGCGTTGGTGTCTTCTTCTGCGGGGTCGGAGTTGTAGTAGCTAAGGCCAGCGTTCACCTTCATCGATGCGCCTGCGGGACTTGCTGCGGCGTCTTGGGCTGCGCGCTCACGCACTCGGGCTTCAAATTGTTCAAGGTTTTCGGCGAGGTCTTTGAGGGTGTCGAGGTTCATGTCAGTTCCAATGTTTCGTGCGATTGAAGGGGCCTGAAGCGAGGGTTTCGTTTCGGTCTTGCGTTTCGTTTGGGCAAAGCTCCGCCTGCCCTGCCCGCTTCCAGTTTTGGAGGCACGGCGGGGAGTCAGGTCAGTAGCGGTGAAGAGCTGGCTAGTGCCAGTGGCTGGTAGAGGCGCCGGTGGGCTGTGCGTGCATAGCACCTGCAGCGCTCCTCAGCCAGCGCCTTGGCGGCGGCTGGGGATCGGTACCACCCGAATGGATCGACGAACCCTGCGCGCGGACGCGCGGTGCGGTCACGCGCATGCGCGAACCAGTGACGCCGCGCGGCTTGGGCACCGGCATCGAGGCTGCCTGGTTCGCGGGGACATACAAATCGGGACCCGCACGGCGGACGATCACCGCCTTGGCAGACTCACGCCTGGCTGGCGCTGCCAGCGATCTCTTCGGCTCTTCCGCCGGTTCATACCGGACCAGAGGACCGTTTTCGAACTGGTTCGCGAGCAGACGCTCCATGGCGCTGCCATCCTGGCGCGTCATATTCGGCACATAGCGGCTGTACGTCCGAAACAGCATCTCCGTGCTGGTGTGACCCAACTGACGCGCAACGAACTCGGGCGCTTCACCGGATGCAAGCCACAAGGTGGCTGCGGTGTGCCTCATCTGATAAGGGCGACGCTGCTCATAGGCCAGGTGGCGCAGCAACGGGTACCAGACACGGTTGGTGAAGTTGGTGTTGTCCAAGGGCTCACCGAGCAGATTGCAGAACACGTAGTCCGAGCGGCCCAGCGTGATCTCTCGCTGGCGCAGCAGCGCATCGAACACGGGCTGGCTCATCTTGATGTCGCGCTGACTGCCATCGGTTTTCGTGTAGTCGTCCTCTCCGAGCACGTGGGTCTCACGCACCAGGATCAGGCGACTCTCGAAGTCGATGTACTTCCACTTCAGCCCGTTGACCTCACCCGTGCGCATGCCCGTCAGGAAACGCACCTGGAGATAGTCGCGATAGTCAGGGCGCACCGTGGCGAGGATCATCTGCATCTCGGCCAAAGAGAACGGCTGCACATCGGTCTTTCGCACCCGAAGTCGCTTTACGTTCGCTACGGGTGAAGTGAACTCGAAACGGTCGGCCGCCTCTTGCAAGATCTGCTTGAGCGTGCCCATGATCTCGTTAATGCGCTTCGCGGATAGTCCGGCCTTGGCTCCGCGGCCGGGCTCCTTGGCAAGCGCCGCTCTGAAGGCAAGCACATCAGCCTTGCTGATGGTGCTCACCATCTTCTGGCCGAAGTACGGGTAGAGACGGCCTTCGATCGTGGAGAGCAGCGAGCGGATATGGCTGCGGCGCCATTCGATGCTGTGTTCCTGGACCCACTGTTCCGAAAAATCCTTGAAGATGGGACCGTGGGCGACGATGCCGTGCGCTGCCGCAAACTGAGAAGCCACAGGCACAGCAGCGCTTTCGATGTCCTTTTCAACACTGACTTCACTAGATGCAACCCTGGTCGCTACAAAGCGCGCAGCCATTTTGCTGTTTGGAAAGTACTCGTCATAGCGAAACGAGCCATCGGCGATAGAGGCCTCCACACGCTTAAGCACCTTTTCCATCTTCTTGCGATTCGCGTCGCTGTCTGGCAACAACGTGTACTCGCGACACCGCTGCCCCTGATAGCGGAAATCGAAGAAGAGCATTCCGTTGGGCTTGTGGACTCGAATGTTAGGCATGCAACACACCCCCATTCGCCATCGGAATTGCGCTCATGCCCACAGGCTTCACATGCGACACGATCATCATGTCCCGCTCGATCACCGCCCAGATGTAGAGGATTTTCCGGCCTCCAAAGGGTCGGAAGTAGTGGACCCCTTCGAGCAAGACGCTGTCTTTGAGACGTTCTCGAATGGTGCGTACGTCGTACTTGATGCGACGCGACAGTTCTTCAGTGGTCAGTAGTTCAGATGACATTCTCGGCTCCTTGTCTATAAACACTATCGGTAGACAGATAGACTATACAAGCAAAACGGTAGACTTGCAATATGTCTACCGATATGTTTAATGGAATCCTAGATTGCTAGAATGCGCGCTATGGAACGCAGTCAACTTAACCTTCGCATCTCTGAGCAGCTGGGCAAGCTCATCGATGCCAAGCGCATCGAGCTGGCGAAATCCATGGGCTCAATTCCCAGCCGGTCAGACGTGCTTCGCTTGGCGCTGGCGAAGTACTTGCAGGTCGACCTATCCGAAACTGAGCAGGACAGGCGAAAAGGCGTACAGAAGGGCTAGATTCGTCTCGCGACTCGCTCAGTAGAGCGGGCTTGTAGCGGATGAGCCGCTCATGCTGAGCCCAATGACGGGTGTGCAGCGGATGCCCTCCGTCACTACCGTGGGCTGAAATCACGCTGGCTGCCACATAGCAGTCGTTGGCCATAGACCTAAAGAGTGCTCGGGGGTCAACTCTGCGAGGCACATTGGATCTACCTACTCTCCAGTGACGCGCAGAACAAGGTCGCGCCATTCCCGACCACGTAGCTCACCCGCTCCATGAAGCGACCGGATGACGTCCTGCAAAACCTCGGGACTATGTCCAAGGCCGTGCAGTGCTTTCACTAAAGTGACTCTTCTGTTCGCTGCCTGAACCGGCCCCGCGAGAACGCCGTGGTGTATCAGCCTCCCTTCCACCGTCGCTTCCGCTGCAGCGGTCGCAACGAGCACCTCTTCGGGGAGACCGGACCACAGCCAGAGCTTGGCGCGCGAAAGCACTTCCCTCAAGGGGCGCATGCTCTTCCGCCTCACGTCGTTGGCTAGTTTCGAGTACTCCGCCTGGGTCAGCACCCTTGCCTTGCCAAGGTGACGGCCTAGCACCGATTCAGCAAGGCTAGCCGCGAAGGGGGTTGCTGTCTGCGCCAACTCACCCCTCAGGCCGTCAAGAAACTTTTGCGCCTTTGGCTTCTTGGTTCCTTGTACGCTCAGCTGCGACTGAATAGTTGTCAAAGCAGCATCTACTGCAGCAACCGTAGCTGCAGGCAAGCCCTTTTTGAGCATTGGCTGCCTAGTGTCCTCTGTGGCATCCCAATCCATGATCCCGAGCCAGTCTGCGCCCAACTCTTCGAGAAGTAGGCACAGATCTGAGACAAGATCTTTGCCCCCAGCCGGAATGACCAGCAGATCCTGCCGGTCAGGCGACCGCCCAGTCTTGAGCTCCACCAACTCACGTAGAAGAGTCACGTCGCTTGGCCCCTCCACGACGACCACGCGCTTTGCCAGCAAAGCCTCAGGGGGGCGAAGGCCGTAGCGTCCGAACGCGACCCTGAGTTCGCGATCGGTTTTGGTCAATTTACGTGGGCGGAGCGTAGTGGTCCGATTGGCATCGGCGGAGAGCGGAAACCAGTCGGTAACGGGAAACTGATTCAAGAAATAGGGTGAGTGAGTCGTGATTACAGCTTGCGAAACCTCTGTGACGCACTCCTTCAACTCGTCGGCAATGGCTCGCAGCGAGGTCGGGTGCAGATGGTTGTCTGGCTCTTCAAACAGGTACAGAACGAACTTGCCGGTGGCAGCGCCGAGTTGTCGATACAGGCTGAGAATGACCGAACTTTGATGCCCTGTGCCTAGCTTTTCGAGGCCGGACTCCTGCTGCTTCACCCGAAAAGTGATGCCGGCCATCGGCAGTAGAGAGTCAATATCGATGGCGTCGACGTCAACTGACAACTCGTCCACATCAAGAAGGCTTCGCGCCGCAGCCTGGGCACCAACTAGGATTTGGCGACCACTCCGTTTAACTGCCTCTCTGACCCGTTGATTCAGTTGGACAAGAGAGTGCGAGCCACGTGACTTACGGATGGTCGCCGCAAGCGTTGACCTGAAGGGATCGAGGCCACCAGTAGTGAGATCACGAATCGGCGGGACGTGGACGATGACAACTTCATCCAAGAAGGCGGCTCGCATCGCTTCGTCCATGAGCTGCCCGTTCAAGTGACAGGTCGGCTTGCCGTTCCGCTTGATCTTGATCTGATAGAGAACTTGCTGGCCAAGAGGCAAATTCAAAGTATTGACGAGGTTAGCGGTGGGCTCGTCGAAATAGACCCTAACTGTGATCGTTGCGTTGGGTCCTGTGACGACGCTGCAGAAGTTTGACGACGTCTTTTCTGCGCTGTAAGAATGCAGGAATGCGAACTTCAGCGCTCGCAAGACGTTGGACTTGCCGCAGCTATTGGGGCCACACACGACCGACGACCTAGTGAGGTCCAGATCAAGCCGTTGGACAGATCTGAAGTTTCGAATCTCTACCTTTGATATGCGCACCGCTTTTCTCCCCGTTGGCCTCGTTCGCCGACGCCCTGGTCAGCCCCCCGCTTTGGGCCAAAGGATAGCAATGCTGAGAATGGACCCGCTGGTCTTGGGTGAATCGTCGTCACTTTGAGGTTGCATCTGACCTGCCCGGTTTCCTTCGTCCAATGGTTTCCAGGAAGATGGCTCCCAACCTGAGGGAGCCTATGAGGTAGAGCCGATTCAGCGAAGAACAGATGGTCCGCCTACCCCTCCGAGGATGAAGCTTCGGCCGCGTCTCTGGGCTCCCAGTGGCCGGTCTTGGCGGAAGCAGTCGCTCAGACCCTAAGTCGTGAATGACTCCGATCAGTCTGAAGCTGCCGTCCGAATCAAGGGCGGCCGCTGGCTGCAAGCCGGGCCTTCATGCGCCAAGACTGAACGACGTACAGATCGCACATTCGGTGCCTTTGCTCAGTCAGCGGTGCCACTGCACGGGGCACACTTGATTTGGACGGTAGCTTCAGACTGGTCAGAGTCATTCGCCCATGGCCACCTGAACATTCGCTGCAGCCGTCACCTGTCATTCGATGCAGGCCTCCGGCTACGACCGCTTGAGCCTAGAGACCGGGGACTCGCCGGCCGGCGCCTCCCGCCGGGCTGCGAATGACCAGTCGCGGCTCGGGTGAACGGGAACTTCCGCCCCTGAGGCGTCTTTCGCAGGATCGAATGAGTTGCCTGGAAGCAGCCTCTCAGCCGTCGAATGACCCATGGCAGACCGTATCCGAGCGAGAATATGGGGAAAAAAGGGAGATTCACCATGGCCCAGCAACAGTATCCGGTCGAGGTCCAATCGGACTTCTTAGAAAAAATCACTCGCGCGAAGCCAGTGCAGGCCTTGGCTGAACTTATTTGGAACAGCCTAGACGCGGATGCCGGCCGAGTTTCTGTCTCGTTTGGGCACAACGAGATGGATACCCTCTCGGAAGTCATCATCCGAGACGATGGCAACGGAATTCCCAGGGCAAGGGCGCCAGAGTTCTTTCGGCGCCTCGGCGGTTCATGGAAGAAGCCGGGAGGCTCCACCGAAACCGGAAGGTTCTTGCACGGCCAAGAGGGGCGCGGGCGGTTCAAGGCGTTCGCCATTGGAACCCGCGCTGAATGGGCTGTCACATACAAGCGCGACGAGAAGCTTTGGAAGTATTCGATCACGATGTCGGCCAATGACATTCGCCATGTGAATATCTCCGATGAGATTGAAGTCTCAAAGCCGACTGATACTGGCGTCACCCTGACGATTTCCGATCCCCAAAAAGATTTCCGCTCGTTTGTGAGCGACGCCGGCATTCACGTATTGGCCGAAGTCTTCGCCCTTTATTTGGCCGACTATCCCGATGTCAATGTGACGATTGGCGGCAAGCGCATTGATCCAGCCCAAATGATCGCCAGCCGGAAGGCCATCAACCTGGCCGACATCGAGGCCGGTGGAAAGACGCATCCCGTCCGGCTCGAGATCGTTGAGTGGAGGGGGCTGTCCAACAGGGCTCTGTTTCTCTGCAACGAGAAGCGCTTCCCGCTGGTGCAGGTTGATCGTCGATTTCACATCGGTGACTTCCAGTTCACGGCCTATCTCGAATCTTCCTATCTGACGGTCGCGCAGAAGGAGGGAACCGTTGACCTGGCGGAGATGCAGACACCGGTCGTGGCGGCCATTGACGAGGCCCAGAAGACGATCAAGGACTACTTCCGGCAGCGCTCCGCCATGGAGGCGCGCAGCTACGTCGAGGAATGGAAGACAGAGAAGGTGTATCCCTTCGACGGCGATCCGACCACGCGCGTGGAAGAGGTCGAGCGGCAAGTGTTTGAGATCGTGGCCGTCAGCGTCGCGAAGAATCTGCCTGAGTTCGGCAGCTCCGCCCCGCAGAACAAGTCTTTCCAGCTTCGGATGCTCCGGCAGGCGATCGAGAAGAGCCCTGAGGAGCTGCAGGTCATCTTGAACGAAGTGCTGCGGCTGCCAAAGCGCCAGCAGGAGGAGCTCGCCGAGCTGCTGCGCGACGTGTCGCTGTCGTCGATCATCAGCTCGGCCAAGATCGTGGCGGATCGCTTGAAGTTCCTGACCGGCATTGAGGCGGTGCTGTTCGATCCCGAGCCCAAGAAGCGGCTCAAAGAGCGCAGTCAGTTGCATCGCATCGTCGCCCAGAACTGCTGGATGTTCGGTGAGGACTTCATGCTGTCGGTCGATGACCAATCGCTGACCGAGGTTCTGCGCTCGCACAAGAAAATTCTCGGGGAAGACATCGTCATCGACGCCCCGGTCAAGCATGTTTCGCAGGAGCGCGGAATCGTTGACTTGATGCTGTCCCGGTCCACGCGGCGGCACAACACGGATTCGATCACTCACTTGGTGGTCGAGTTGAAGGCGCCGAAGGTCAAGGTCAACACCGACGAGATTTCGCAGATCGAGGGCTACGCCGCCTCGGTCATGGATGACCAGCGGTTTCGCAACGTCAAGGTGTCATGGGTGTTCTGGGTCATCAGCGACGATGTCGGCCCGCACGCGAAGTTCCGCATGACCGACGAGTCCGGCTTGATCCACAAGAAGGACAACGTCTGCATCTTCGTGAAGACCTGGGGCCAAGTGTTGGCGGAGAACAGAAGCCGCATGAAGTTCTTCCAAGAGCGGCTCGAATACCAAGCGGACAAGGGCGCCTCCCTCAAACACTTGCAAGAGCACTACGCCAAATACTTGGAAGGTGTCTTTGATTCCGAGCCCGTTGCGACCAGTGGAAAAGAGGTCGCGGCGGCCAAGTGAGAGCCTCGCTTGCCTGAGGTCGGGCAACCGCAGGGGCGTATTTGCCGACGGGTATCCGACATAAATCTCGCAGTACTCCTGCGCAACGGCGTGCGCGAGTTGAGGTCCGTTTCGAAAGTGATCAATGTCCGATCTGCATCAAGCTTCGTATGACCAGCCGACAAAAAACGACGCGCGTCGCCTAGCGCTTTCTCATGCGGTGGAACTGGTCACTTCAAGACGAGAAAATGCTGCGATCGTCCCGGCAGACCACACCAAGCGCGCATTCGCTGAACGCGCGGAGTGACTGCTTTTCGGCAGCGAAGTCGGAGACGGGAGTGACTACAACGGGTCGTGACCGCGAGTTCGAGCGGAATGGAAGCCGTCATTGGCGCGGCGTGAATGGCCTCAGGAAGGCCTGCGACGGCAGGACCCCGTAAACCCGTCGTCGCGATCAGCGGCTGTCGTCAGGCCGAGAGACTCCTTGGCGCCATGTAGGGTAAGTACGCTCGCCAGCGGCCACCGGCAGCAACCGCTGCATATGCGCCACTGAGGGAGGCGCATTGGCTCACGCAGTCGGCAAAACGAGCCATCAATCAGTCGAGATGCCCAATGGTCGCAACCACACAACGTCTACTGCACGTTGTCTACAAGGTGGCTATGAATGGGCTACCAGTGGGCTACAGAGCCCAGAAACACAAAAGCCCTCGTTTCCGAGGGCTTCAATGACAAGCAAGTGCTTGATTTAGTTGGTTGCGGAGGCAAGATTTGAACTTGCGACCTTTGGGTTATGAGCCCAACGAGCTACCAGGCTGCTCCACTCCGCGTCAAGCCTTGTATTCTATCACGCTTTGTCAGCGTCGGCCGCTGGGGCGG
>Ga0247823_10000086_pt1 | contig 69672 bp, 76 predicted proteins | sample 13C_PalmiticAcid_2_FD_192426 | JGI IMG/M metagenome (GOLD analysis project Ga0247823, IMG submission 192426) | Soil microbial communities from agricultural site in Penn Yan, New York, United States - 13C_PalmiticAcid_Day30 | ecosystem: Environmental > Terrestrial > Soil > Agricultural land... | reverse complement strand
TGAGGTACATCTTGGCCACGCGGCGCGCGGTGTCGCCGGTGTTGTGGTCGTTCTCGGTGTCGATGACCATGGCATCGAGCACGCCCTGCATCTTCTCGGTCACTTCGTCGAGCAGCTTCTCCAGCTCGCCGGGCTGGATGAACTCGGCGATGTTGTCGTTGGAGTGGAAGCGCTGGCGCGCGGCCTTCACGCGCTCGCGGATCTTGACGGAAACGGGCACGCCGTGGTCGTCGTCAGGGGGGGCTGCGGGGGTCATGTCGGATGCGGTTTTCGTCAGCATTGGGGCATGCTAACACCGGACCTCCCGGGGGTACCCGGCCTGGGGGCATTGGGCGCCGGGCCTCAGCCGGCCTTGCTGGCCAGCAGTTGCTCGAGGTCCTGCAGGGTGTTGGCCTCGTGCAGCGGCTTGTCGTCGCGGATGCGTTGCATGCGCGGAAAGCGCAGCGCCACGCCGCTCTTGTGGCGCGAACTGCGCGCGATGCCCTCGAACGCGAGCTCGAACACCAGCGTGGGCCGCACGCTGCGCACCGGGCCGAACTTCTCCAGCGTGTTCTGGCGGATCACCGCATCGACCGCCTTGAACTCCTCGTCGGTCAGGCCCGAATAGGCCTTGGTGAAGGCCACCAGCTGCAGGCCCTCGGGATCGGCCGGGCGGCGCTGCGCGATCGCCTCGACAACCGCCTGCGCCTCGGCGGCGTCCACCGGGGGGCGATTCCACACCGCGAAGGTGTAGTCGGTGTAGACCGAGGCGCGGCGGCCGTGGCCGGCCTGGGCGTAGATCAGCACGCCATCGATCGTCAGCGGATCGATCTTCCATTTCCACCACGCCAGCAGACCCGGGCCATCGCCGCGTTTCTGCCGGCCGGTGCCGTAGGCGCTGTCGCGGTGCTTGAGCATCAGGCCTTCCACGTCGAGCGTCCGCGCCTGCGCGCGCCAGCGGGCCAGCGTGGCCCAGTCCCCGCCCGGGACCCGGGGCGAGAGCCACAGGCGCGGGCCGGGCGTGGCGTCGAGCGTGGCGGCCAGGGCCTCCAGGCGCAGGCGGCGTTCGTGCTGCGGCACCTGGCGCAGGTCATCGTGGCCGGCCTCGAGCAGGTCGTAGGCCATGAAGCCGACCGGCGCCTCGGCCAGCACCTTGGGGCCCAGAGTCTTGCGGCCGATGCGCTGCTGCAGCAGGGCGAAGGGTGCGGGGCCGCCCGGTCTTTCGCTGCCGGGCAGCCGGGGCGTGGCCGGGTCGCCGTCGTCCCACACCAGGATTTCGCCGTCCAGCACGGTGCCGTCCGGCCAGCGCTGCGCGAGCGCCTGCAGCTCGGGGAAGCGCTCGCTCATCAGTTCCTCACCGCGCGACCACACCCACACCTGCCCGGCGCGTTTGACGATCTGGCCCCGGATGCCGTCGAACTTCCACTCGGCCAGCCAGTCGCTCGCGGGGCCCAGGCGGGCTTCCATGGTCTGGGCCGTGCCCGCGCTCGCGATCTCCATGGCCAGGAGATCGCCGTCCGCCTCCGCGCTCAACGGACTGGCCAGGAAGAACGGATAGGGCTGGCTCGGCTCGCGGCCGCCCCGCGCCTCGCCTGCCGGCTCGGCCGGCGCCACCAGCGCGCGGTACAGCGCGGGCGTGGGCGAGCGTTTGCTGTCGGTGAAGCCCATCATGCGCGCGGCCACCAGCTTGGCGTCCAGCCCGGCGTGCGCGGCGATCGCGCGCTGCACCAGCAGCTTGCTCACGCCGACGCGAAAGCCTCCACCCACCAGCTTGACGAGCAGGAAACGCCCGGCGGCATCGAGCTCGCGCCACCAGGCGCCCAGGGCCATGGCCACGGCCTCGTCCCCTTGCCCGCGCAGGGGCAGCAGCCGCTCTTCCATCCACTCGCTCAACCGGGTCTGCATGCCTTCGGCCTGTGGCGGCAGGGGCAACACCAGCGCGATGGTCTCGGCCAGATCGCCCACCGCCTGGTAGCTGGCCTCGAACAACCACTCCGGCAGGCCCGAGGCGGCGATCGCCTGCGCGCGCAATTGCGCCGTCTTGATGAGCTGGCGCGGCTTCCCGCCGGCCAGGAAGTACACCGCCCAGGCCGCGTCGGCGTCGTCCACCTCGGCCAGGTAACGGCGCAACGCGGCGACCTTGGCGTTGGTCGCGGTGGTCGCGTCCAACTCGTCGAACAGGGCCGCGAAGCGTTTCATGCGCCGGCGGCCTCGGTCTCGTCGCCGTACTCGGTGTCGAAGCTCTCGGCCTGCAGGCCCTGCTCCTGCAGGTAACGCACCAGCACCGGCACGCTGCCGTGCGTGACGATGACCCGCTCGGCCCCGCTGGCGCCGATGGCGCTGAGCAGGCCGGGCCAGTCGGCGTGGTCGCTGAGCACGAAGCCGCGGTCCAGGCCACCGCGCCGCCGCCAGCCGCGCACCTGCATCCAGCCACTGGCGAAGGCGTCGGAGAAATCGCCGAAGCGCTTGATCCAGGGCGTGCCCAGGGCGGAGCCGGGGCACAGCACCAGCGCGCGGCGGAAGGTGGCGGGGTCGCTCACGTCGCTCACCTGCAGCGTGTCGGGCAGCGCAACGCCGGCGGCGCGGTAGGCGCGGTTCAGCGGTTCGACCGCGCCATGGCACACGATGGGACCGATGGACGCGTCCACCCCGGCCAGGATGCGCTGCGCCTTGCCCAGGCTGTAGCAGGAGAGCACGCTGGCGCGGCCGGTCTCGGCGTTGTCCTGCCACCAGCGGTTGATCTCGCCGAACAGCTCGGCATCGGAGCGCCAGCGGTAGATCGGCAGGCCGAAGGTGGACTCGGTGATGAAGACGTCGCAGCGCACCGGTTCGAAGGGCGCGCAGGTGCGGTCGGGCACGGCGCCGGCCGGCGTGGTGCGGTAGTCGCCGCTGGCCACCCACACGCGCCCCTGGTGCTCCACCCTCACCTGCGCCGAACCCAGCACGTGGCCGGCCGGGTGCAGTGAGATGCGCACGCCGTGGCGCTCCACCGTCTCGCCGTAGGCAAGCCCTTGAAGGTGGATGTCAGCCCCCAGCCGCGCGCGCAGCAGGCCTTCGGACACCGCGGTGGCCAGGTAGTGCGCGTGGCCGGTGCGCGCGTGGTCGGCATGGGCGTGGGTGATGACGGCGCGCTCCACGCGGCGCCAGGGGTCGATGTAGAAGTCGCCCGGCGGGCAGTACAGCCCTTCGGGGCGCTGGACGATCAGGTCGTCGGGCATGTGGCGGGTTCTAGTAGCGGTGGCCCGTCACGAACAACGTGATCCGCATGACAGCGAAGGCGACGCGGTCGAGCTGCCGCTGCACCCAGGGGCGCCGGTTCAGGGCGCCCGTGTCGAGCAACTGGCCGGTGTGCTGCACCAGACCATCGAGGTAGCTGTGCAGCAGGCCGGAGAAGCGGCGGTCGTTGGTCATCACATTGGCCTCGCGCGCCAGCAGCATGGACAGCGGATCGAGGTTGGTGGAACCCACGGTGGACCAGCGCCGGTCCACCACCGCCACCTTGGCGTGCAGCGCGCTGGGCGCGTACTCGTGGATCTCGATGCCCGCGTCCACCAGCCGCTGGTACACCGGGCGCGCCGCGCGGTACTGCAGGAAATGCTCGTAGCGCCCCTGCAGCAGCAGGCGCACGCGCACGCCGCGCGCGGCGGCCATCGTGAGCGCGCGGCGCAGCTTGCGCCCGGGGATGAAATAGGCGTTGGCGATCACCACCTCCTGGCGCGCCTCGCCGATGGCTTTCAGGTAGGCGCGTTCGATGTCGTGCCGGTGGGTCACGTTGTCGCGCAGCAGCAGCGTGGCGCGCGCGCCGTCCACCCCCAGCGGCGACGGCGCGGACTCGCCGTAGGGGCCTTCCACCCGCGCGTCCTCCTGCGCGTCGGCCAGGGCTTCGATCTTCTGCAGCAGGCGGGAGAAATCGCCCACCGGGCGCGAGGCCCGCAGCGCGTCCCACGCGGCCTTGAACTCGCGCTGGCGCACGCGCCGCGCGGCCAGGGTACGCCACCAGAGCTGTTCCATGGTGTCGACCATGTCCTCCACCAGCGGGCCGGCCACGCGCAGCGCGAAGTCCAGCCGGGGCGCGGTCAGGCGGCCGAGCGCCACGTCGTCCTGGTCGTCGATGATGTTGATGCCGCCGCAGAAACCCACCACGCCGTCGACCACGCAGAGCTTGCGGTGCAGGCGGCGCCAGTTGCGCGGCACCAGCAGGCCGAGCCGGCCCAGCGGGGCGTAGATGCGCATCACCACGCCGGCCTCGGCGAAACGGCGCTGCCACTCCTGGGGCACCACGGGCGTGCCCACGCCATCGATGAGCAGGCGCACCACCACGCCGCGCCGCGCCGCGCGCTCCAGGGCCTCGGCCACGCCCAGGGCCGAGCCGGCGAACTCGAAGATGTAGGTCTCCAGGTGCACCACCATGCGCGCCGCGTCCATCGCTTCGACCAGGGCGGGGAAGAGCTCCACGCCGCCCTGCAACAACAGCAGCTGATGGCCCCTTCGCATGGGCGCGTGCCGCGCGCTCGCGGAACGAAGGGGTGCCGCGCTCACAGTTCGAGCTCGGCGATCAGGGGCAGGTGGTCCGACATGCGCGACCACACCCGGCCGTGCGGCACGTGGGCCGAGACCGGCCGCAGGCCGCGCGCGAAGATGCGGTCCAGGTGCAGCAGCGGCAGGCGCGACGGGTACGTGGCCAGACGGATGCCCTCGAAGGTGCGCAGATCCAGGGCCGCCATGGGCCGCAGCAGTTGCGCGCCCCAGTCGTTGAAGTCGCCCGCCACCACCAGCGGCGCGCTCGGCGGCACGGCGGTGGCGATGTACTCGCCCAGGCGCTGCACCTGGCGCTCGCGGCTGGCGTGGATCAGCCCCAGGTGCACCACCACCACGTGCACATCGACGCCCTCGACCAGCAGCTGCACGTGCAGCAGGCCGCGCTGCTCGAAACGGTGGTCCGACACGTCGGAGTGTTTGGTGTCGATCACCGGCCAGCGCGAGAGCAGCGCGTTGCCGTGTTCGCCGTGGCGCGTGATCGCGTTGGTCCGGTAGACCGATTCGTAGCCTTCGGGGGAGAGGTAACCCGCCTGATCGAGCTCGGGCCAGCGGGTGAAGTGTTTTTCGAGCTTGCGGTTGTGGCGCCGCACCTCCTGCAGGCACACGATGTCGGCGTCGAACTGCTCCACCGCGTGGGCGATGTTGTGGATCTCCAGCCGGCGCCCTGGCCCGAGGCCTTGCACACCCTTGTGGATGTTGTAGGTCGCGATCCTGACGATGCTCATGGGCAAATCATGCCACCAAGGCGGGGCAGCCAGGCGATCGCTTCGGCGTTGGATGGCGAGAAGCAGCGCTCGGCGGCCTGCGCCCAGGGGAGCCACACCTGGTTGCGGTGTTCGCGTGGGCTCAGCCGCACCGGCACCGCGTGGGGAATGCACAGGCCGAACAGGTGCTCGGTGTTGTGCGTAACGCCCGGCGCGTAGCGGTGCCGCCACTGCGGGTAGATCTCGTACACGTTTTCCAGCTCCCAGTCGCTCAGCACGTGGCCGGGCGCATGGGCATCCAGGCCGGTCTCTTCCTGGACCTCGCGCACCGCCGTGGCCTCGAAGCCCTCGGCCTCGGTGTCCTTGGAGCCGGTGACCGATTGCCAGAAGCCGGGCGCATCGGCGCGCTCGATCAGCAATACCTCCAGCGCCGGGGTGTGAATCACCACCAGCACCGATTGCGGAATCTTCACGGGACGAACAGGTGGGTTCAGCGCCGTGGGGACGGCGATTTCGCGCCGACCCCGCGAAGGCCTTGCACGAACTTCCAGGCCGACCACAGCCGCATGCCGAAGCTGGCCGCACGGCGCGGGCGCCACACGGCCAGCAGCAGGCTGCCGGCGGTGGCGATCAAGGGGTTGCCGCGCAACCACAGCAGGGCGTCCTGCAGGCGGTCCACCCAGGTCAGCGCGGGCTGCACCGCCTGCAACTCGGTGGTGATCTGCCGGCGAAGCTGCTGCGAGCGCAGCACCAGCCGCTCCCGCCGCATCGCCAGCACGACCGCACGCGGGTTCAAGCGTCCTCCTTGGCGGCGCGCAGACCCTCACGGTCCTGCCGGAGTTCCTCGACGCTGGCCGAGAACAGGTAGGTGCCGGATCGCACGCGCTCCCGCGCCAGCCAGGCGGCCACGCCGCCGGTGACGAGGAACAGCCCGGTGAAGATGCCCAGCGCCAACAGGCGGTGGGTGTCCCAAAGGGCCACGGTGATCAGCAGCGCCAGCAGCACCACGCCCAGGCTGAGAAAGGCCACGGCCACGGCGCCATAGACCAGCAGCGCGCCGACGCGCAGCACCTCTTCCTGGGCTTCGATGCTGAACAGCTCCAGCCGGATCTGCACCAGTTCCAGGACCGTGGAGGCCAGTCCCCGGAGAGACGACGAAAAACGCTGCGGCGTGGCCATGGCGCGGGCGGCCCCGATCAGCGGCGGCTGATGAGCAGGCCGACCAGCAGGCCCACACCGGCGGCGGCGCCGATCGCGGACCAGGGGTTTTCGTGCACGTAGTCGTCGGTGGCGCGGGCCATCTCCAACGTCTTTTCCTTGATGGCCTCCTCGGCATCCGCCAGCTTGTGGCGCGCCTCGCGCAGGTTTTCGTTGATGCGGTCACGCAACTCCACCACCTTGCCTTCGGTCTGGTGGGCCGTGGCCTGCATCAGTTCTTCGGCGTCGGCGATCACGCGCTGGAGGTCGGCCACGAGCTTGTCCTTGCCATCGAGGGCGGTCGTACGAATCTTGGGCATGAGGGACTCCTTTTCAAAAGTCCATGTTACCCCGAAGGAATGGCGATGTTTGAAGGAAGATCACCGCAATCAGCGCATTGATACAAGAAAAAGGGGCGCACTCGGCGCCCCTTTCGGAGGTGTCCTACAGACAGGCTCGTCAGGCGGATTTCGCCAGGTCTACGTTGCGCAGACGGATGTGCAGCTCGCGCAGCTGCTTCTCGTCCACCGGGCTGGGGGCCTGGGTCAGCAGGCACTGGGCGCGCTGGGTCTTGGGGAAGGCGATCACGTCGCGGATGGACTCGGCACCGGTCATGAGGGTGACGATGCGGTCCAGGCCGAAAGCCAAGCCGCCGTGGGGCGGCGCGCCGTACTGCAGCGCGTCCAGCAGGAAGCCGAACTTGAGCTGGGCTTCCTCGGGCGTGATCTTGAGCGCGTCGAACACCTTCTGCTGCACGGCCGCGGTGTGGATGCGGACGGAACCGCCGCCGATCTCCCAGCCGTTGAGCACCATGTCGTAGCCCTTGGCGATGCACTTCTCGGGCGCGGTCACCATCCAGTCCTCGTGGCCGTCCTTCGGCGCGGTGAAGGGGTGGTGCACCGCGGTCCAGCGGTCGGCTTCCTCGTCGTGCTCGAACATCGGGAAGTCCACCACCCACATGGGCGCCCAGCGGTCTTCGAACAGGCCGTTCTTCTTGCCCAGTTCGCTGTGACCGATCTTCAGGCGCAGCGCGCCGATGGCATCGTTGACCACCTTGGCCTTGTCGGCGCCGAAGAAGATGATGTCGCCGTTCTGCGCGCCGGTGCGCGAGAGGATGTCGGCCACGGCCTTGTCGTGCAGGTTCTTCACGATCGGGCTCTGCAGGCCGTCGCGGCCCTGGGCGGCGTCGTTGACCTTGATCCAGGCCAGGCCCTTGGCGCCGTAGATCTTCACGAACTCGGTGTAGGCGTCGATCTCGCTGCGGCTCATGTCGGCGCCGCCGCGCACGCACAGCGCGACCACACGACCGCCCTTCATGGTGGCGGGTGCCGAGAAGACCTTGAAGTCCACGTCGCCCATCACGTCGGTGAGTTCGGTGAACTCGAGCTTCACGCGCAGGTCGGGCTTGTCGGAGCCGAAGCGATGCATGGCTTCGCTGTAGGCCATGATGGGGAACTCGCCCAGGTCCACGCCCAGCGTGTTCTGGAACACCGTCTTGATCATGCCCTGGAACATGTCACGAATGTCTTCCTCGGTCAGGAACGAGGTTTCGATATCGATCTGGGTGAACTCGGGCTGGCGGTCGGCGCGCAGGTCTTCGTCGCGGAAGCACTTGGTGATCTGGTAGTAGCGGTCGAAGCCGGCCACCATCAGCAGCTGCTTGAACAGCTGGGGCGACTGCGGCAGCGCGAAGAAGTGGCCGTCGTGCACGCGGCTGGGCACGAGGTAGTCGCGCGCACCTTCGGGCGTGCTCTTGGTCAGCATCGGGGTTTCGATGTCGATGAAGCCGTTGGCGTCGAGGAACTTGCGCACTTCCATGGCCACGCGGTAGCGCAGCATCAGGTTGTTCTGCATGTAGGGGCGGCGCAGGTCGAGCACGCGGTGCGTGAGGCGCGTGGTCTCCGACAGGTTCTCGTCGTCGAGCTGGAACGGCGGCGTCACCGAGGCGTTGAGCACCTTCAGTTCGTGGCACAGCACCTCGATCTGGCCGCTCTTGAGCTTGTCGTTGGTGGTGCCCGCGGGGCGCGCGCGCACCACGCCCGTGACCTGCATGCAGAACTCGTTGCGCACGTCCTCGGCGGTCTTGAACATCTCGGCGCGATCGGGGTCGCAGACCACCTGCACATAGCCCTCGCGGTCGCGCAGGTCGATGAAGATCACGCCACCGTGGTCGCGGCGGCGGTTGACCCAGCCACACAGCTGAACGGTTTGGCCCAGTTGGGCTTCGGTCACCAGACCGCAATAGTGGGTACGCATCGCCATTTCGACTCTTCTTTCAACAGGTTCGCGGACAGGCCCGCGGGAGAACATTCAGGGGGCTTCGGTGATGGCGCCATCGGCGGCCACCTTGAAGTGCGGGTTCTTCGGCCCGCCGGGCACGATCACACCCATGGAGACGACGTAGGTGAGCGCTTCGTCCACGCTCATCTGCAGCTCCACGCAGGCGCTCTTGCGCACCATCACGAAGTAGCCACCCGTGGGGTTGGGCGTGGTGGGCACGTACACGCTGAAGAACTCATCGTGCTCGGCGCCGCCGGGCATGGACTGGAGGTGGGTCAGGACGTCGCCCGCAGGGGAGCCGGTGAGGAAGGCGATGGTCCACATGCCTTCGTGCGGCCATTGCACCAGCATCGCCTTGCGAAAGGCGTTGCCCTTCTCGGAGAACAGCGTGTCGGAGACTTGCTTGACGCCCGAATAGATGGAGCGCACCACCGGGATGCGGTGCAGCATGGCGTGCCACCAGCTCACCAGCTTGTTGCCGATGATGTTGGACGCCAGCGCGCCGATGGACAGCACGACGACCAGGGCGAACAGCACGCCCAGGCCCGGGATGTGCACCCCCAGCAGCTGATCGGGCTGCCAGCTCGTGGGCAGGATGCGCAAGGTCTGGTCGAGCGTGCTCACCACCCACTCCAGCACCCAGAGGGTGATGATCAGGGGCACCAGGACCAGCAGGCCCGAGAGCAGCCATTTGCGCAAGGAAGGCATCAGGATAGGCTCAGGTGGAGGACGCGGGCGGGCTGGCGGGCGCCGTTGCCGGCGCGGGCGCGGCGGCCGGCGCGGGGGCGGCGGAGGCATCGGCCTTGGCCGGTGCGAGGGCCGCGGCGTCGCCGGCCGTGGCGGGCGCGGTCGTGGCGGCGGGCTTGTTGCCTTCGCGGAAGTCGGTCACGTACCAACCCGAGCCCTTGAGCTGGAAACCGGCCGCCGTCAGCTGCTTCTTGAAGCTGGCCTGGCCGCAGGCCGGGCAGACAGTGAGCGGATCGTCGGAGATTTTCTGCAGCACGTCCTTGGCATGGCCGCAGGACTCGCACTTGTAAGCATAGATAGGCATGGCGTGGACCGGAATGAGGGCTGGAGCGCCTCGGGGAATCGGACCCCGGAGGGCGCCGGACGTTCCCGTGCGGGACGTGGAACAAAACCTGTCATTATAAATTGAGGGTGTGTCCCGCGTGCGCCGGGCGTCGGCGCCCGGCGGCCCCCACCTACCAGAGCCGGACCCGCACCAGCACCTGCATGACGATCAGGCCCAGCACGAAGCCAACACCACCGTAGATGATGCTCTGCAGCAGGCGGTTGGTGCGGCGCTGCTCGGCCACCAGGGTGTCGAGCTCGCGCCGCAGTTCGTGCGGCTTGTGCTGCAGATAGTCGTGCAGCAGGCGCGGCAGGGCCGGCAGCAGCTTGGCGTACTGCGGCGCCTCGGCCTTGAGTTGCTGCAACAGCTTCTGCGGGCCGACCTGCTCCACCATCCATTTCTCCAGGAACGGCTTGGCCGTGCTCCAGAGGTCGAGCTCGGGGTCGAGCTGGCGCCCCAGGCCCTCGATGTTGAGCAGGGTTTTCTGCAGCAGCACGAGCTGGGGCTGGATTTCCACGTGGAAGCGGCGCGAGGTCTGGAACAGGCGCATCAGCACCATGCCGAGCGAGATTTCCTTCAGCGGGCGGTCGAAATAGGGTTCACACACCGCGCGAATGGCCGATTCGAGCTCATCCACCCGCGTTTCGGCGGGCACCCAGCCCGATTCGATGTGCAGCTCGGCCACGCGCTTGTAGTCGCGCCGGAAGAAGGCGGTGAAGTTCTGCGCCAGGTATTCCTTGTCGAACTCGGTGAGCGTGCCCACGATGCCGAAATCGAGCGAGATGTAGCGCCCGAAGGTGGCCGGGGCGGTGCTGACCTGGATGTTGCCCGGGTGCATGTCGGCGTGGAAGAAGCCGTCGCGGAACACCTGGGTGAAGAAGATGGTGACGCCATCGCGCGCGAGCTTGGGAATGTCCACGCCCAGGGCACGCAGCTCCTCGACCCGGTTGATGGGGGTGCCGTGCATGCGCTCCATCACCATCACCTCGGTGTGGCAGTAGTCCCAGAGCATTTCCGGGATCAGCACCAGGTCCAGCCCCTGCATGTTGCGGCGCAGTTGGGCTGCGTTGGCGGCTTCGCGCAGCAGGTCCAGCTCGTCGTGCAGGTATTTGTCGAACTCGGCGACCACCTCGCGCGGCTTGAGGCGCTTGCCGTCGGCCGACAGCCGTTCGACCCAGCCGGCCATCATGCGCATGAGGCTGAGGTCCTTGTCGATCACCGGGCGCATGTTCGGGCGCAGCACCTTCACCGCGACCTCGCGCCCACCGTGGCGGCCGTCCAGCAGGGTGGCGAAATGCACCTGGGCCACGGAGGCGCTGGCCACCGGCACCTGCTCGAAATGCGAGAACACCGAGGACAGCGGTTTGCCGAAGGCGCGCTCGATGCTGGCGACAGCGACCTCACTGGGGAACGGCGGCACCCGGTCCTGCAGGCGCGCGAGTTCGTCGGCGATGTCGGGCGGCAGCAGGTCGCGCCGCGTCGACAGCACCTGGCCGAACTTCACGAAGATCGGGCCCAGGCGCTCCAGGGCCTCGCGCAGGCGGGCACCGCGCGGCGCGTCCAGGTTGCGGCCGATGGAGACGATGCGGGTGAGCAGGCGAATGGCCGGGCGCTCGAAGCTGGAGAGCACCAGCTCGTCCAGGCCGTAGCGCAACACCACCCAGACGATGAAGGCGCCGCGGAAGAGCCGACTCATGCCGCGGTTCCGTCGGCGCGCGGAGGCACCGACGCATCGCCACCGGCGGCCGCGCGCGGCGCACGGCCGGCTGGCAGGCGCTCCACGAAGGCCTTGACGGCCTGGGCCGCCGACTGAGCGAAGCGCGCCAGCGTGTGGGCAGTGGCGTCACCGACGATGCGGGAAAGGTCTTCCTCCACGTCCCAGCGCACGTTGTCCACCAACCAGGCCACCTCGGCGGCGAGTTGCACGTCGCCCTGGATGTCCACGCCCGGTTTCTGGCCGGCGAGCACGCTCTGGGCCAACGCCAGCGGCGAGCGCTGGGTGAGCGTGACGCTCAGTTCGGGCGTCGCATCGGGCGCACAGCGCTCCAGCAGGCCGGCGGCGCTAGGTGCGAGCGTGAGGTGGAAATCGCCCCACTGGATGCGCACGGGTTTGCCCTTCTGGCGGCGCAGGCGGTCCTGGGCCGCTTTTTCCTGCATCAGCACGTGGTTGAGGAACAGCACCACGCGGTTCTGCAATTCGTCCACCACCCATTCGGGCGGGCGGATCGCGCCAAGCAGCGATTGCAGGAAGTTCAAGGGGGCGGCGGCCGCACCGGCCCCGGAAGAAGAATCGGGTGGTTCATTTTTCATGACCACCCGATTTTGACGGATAAAGCGCGAGGCACGGCGTCAACGTGCATCAGCCGGGCTGGCGAGGCAGCCCCTGCGGCGTCACTGCAGCGCTTGCACGCCGGCCACCAGCCAACCGCCCGGGCCGTTCTTCGGGCGGGTGATGTTCCAGACTTCGCGGAACGGGTTGGGACCGGCGGACGCTTCCTCGCGGATGAGACCGGAGAATTCGACACTGGCCATGTACTCGCCCTGCAGTTCCTCGATGCCGAGCAACTGCGCGTCCAGCATGACGACCTCGGTCTTGTTGGCGCCACTCCGGGCCTGCTCGCGCTCGGCCAGCTGGCCGCGGATCTGCTGGAGCATGTCGTCGGTCATCATCGCGCGCAGCGCGGGGATGTCGGAACGGTCCCAGGCATCCTGCAGGCTCACGAAGTTGGCCTTGGAGGCCTTGAGGAAGCCCTCGGCATCAAAACCGACGGGAACGCCCCAGCTCTGGTTGCCGCCGAGCGCCGAACCGATCATGGAACCGCCGACGGGGCGGTGGGAGTGGTCCAGCGCGGCCGGGCCGCTGCGCTCCCAGGGCCGGGCCGAGGCGTCGTTGCCGACGTTCTGCGGGCTGTAGCTGCGCGGCGTGGCCGGGTCGTACTGCGACTGGCCGGCCGGGCCGGCGCCCTGGTAGGCCATGCCACCCGGAGCAGCCGCCGCAGGCGCGCGGCGGCGCATCACCATGCCGATCACCGCCATGACCACCATCGCCAGCAGGGCGAACAGCAGGATCTGGCCAAAGGCTTCACCCAGGCCCAGAGAAGAGGCCAGCCAGGCCAGGCCCAGGCCGGCGGCCAAGCCCCCGAGCATGGCGCCCCAGGGGCGCTTGGGCGCCGCCGCGGCGGCGGCCGGATTGGTGGTGGCCGGACGGGCCGCCGCATTCTGGGCAGGCGCCTGCTGCGGCGCGGCCTGCTGGGACGGCGGCGCGCTGCTGCGCTGCGTCACGTTGCCCGACTGCTTGCCGAACGACGCGCCACCGCCCATGCGCTTGGCCCACACATCCTGGGTGCCCAGCGCCATCGCGAACACCAGCAACACCGACCACAACTTGTTCATGCTTTTGCCTCCTTCAAACAACAGAAAACCTGAAAAACCCATTCAACACTTGATGCCCATGTGCAACGCCACCACCCCGGCGCTGAGGTTGTGCACGTCCACATGGCCGAATCCGGCTGTGCGCATCATCTGCCGCAACTCTTCCTGCCCCGGGTGCATGCGGATGGACTCCGCGAGGTAGCGGTAGCTGCTCTCGTCGTTGGCCACCAGCTTGCCCAATTTGGGCAGCACATTGAACGAATACCAGTCATAAGCCTTCTCGAGCGGTTTCGCCACCCGGGAAAACTCCAGCACCAGCAATTTGCCCCCCGGCTTGAGGGTCCGATGCATTTCGGCCAGTGCAAGTTCCTTGTGCGTCATGTTGCGCAGGCCGAAAGCCACCGAAACAAAATCGAACGACTCGTTGGCGAACGGCAGTTTCTCGGCGTCGCACACCATGGTGGGCAGCACCACGCCCAGGTCCAGCAGGCGCGAGCGGCCCTCGCGCAGCATGGCTTCGTTGATGTCGGTGTGCACCACGCGACCGGTGGGGCCCACCTTGCGGGCAAACGCCAGCGAGAGGTCGCCGGTGCCACCGGCGATGTCGAGCACCTGCTGGCCCGGCTGCGGGTTGGCCACGGTGATGGTGTAGCGCTTCCAGAGGCGGTGCAGCCCGGCCGACATGAGGTCGTTCATCACGTCGTACTTGGGCGCGACCGAGTCGAACACGCTGCGCACGCGCTGCGCCTTCTCGCCTTCGTCGACGGTCTTGAAACCGAAATGGGTGGAGGCCATGGTGGAATTTCCTCGCTTCAGTGGCTGCCGCAGGCGTGGCCGCCCTTGTCCGGCATGGGGGCGTCGCGCTCCACGCCGGCGGCCTGCAGACGTTCCAGGTACTCGGCCCACAGGTCGGCCTGCTTCGAACCCAGAAAATACAGGTAGTCCCAGGAGAAGATGCCCGAGCTGTGGCCGTCGGAGAAGGTGGGCTGCACCGCGTAGTTGCCGACCGGCTCCAGCGCCACGACGCCGACCTCGCGCTTGCCGGTCTGCAACACCTCCTGGCCCTTGCCATGGCCTTGCACCTCGGCCGAAGGGGAATAGACCCGCATCAGCTCGAACGGGATCTTGAACTCGCTGCCGTCGGAAAAGCCGATTTCCAGCACCCGCGACTGCTGGTGCAGGGTGATCGACTGCGGCGAGGGGGTGTTCTTGTCGAGGCCGGCCATGAAAGTCTCCGTTGTCGGGCAGGTCAGACGAGCACGCGCTCGATGCCGCCTTCGTTCGCCTTGGCCACGTACTCGGGCAGCCACTCTTCGCCCAGGATCTGGCGCGCCATCTCCACCACGATGTAATCGGCTTCCAGCAGGCCGGACTTGAGGTCGTCGCCATAGCGGCTCAGGCCTTGCAGGCAACTCGGGCACGAGGTGAGGATCTTGACGTTGTCGTTCGCGCCCACGGTGCCGGCGGCGCGCAGGGCGGCTTCGCCCTTCTGGATTTCCTCTTCCTTGCGGAAGCGGACCTGGGTGGAAATGTCGGGCCGGGTCACGCCCAACGTGCCCGATTCCCCGCAGCAACGCTTGCTCTCCACCACGTTGTCGCCCACCAGCGCCTTGACCGTCTTCATCGGGTCCTGCAGCTTCATCGGCGTGTGGCAGGGGTCGTGGTACAGGTAACCACCCTGCCCGGCCGGCAAGGTGATGCCCTTTTCCAGCAGGTATTCGTGGATGTCGATGATGCGGCAGCCCGGGAAGATCTGGTCGAACTCGTAACCCTGCAGCTGGTCGTAGCAGGTGCCGCAGCTCACCACCACGGTCTTGATGTCCAGGTAGTTGAGCGTGTTGGCGACCCGGTGGAACAGCACCCGGTTGTCGGTGATCATCTTCTCGGCCTTGTCGAACTGGCCGCTGCCACGCTGCGGGTACCCACAGCACAGGTAGCCCGGTGGCAACACCGTCTGCACGCCGGCATGCCAGAGCATGGCCTGCGTGGCCAGACCCACCTGTGAGAACAGCCGCTCCGAACCACAGCCCGGGAAGTAGAACACCGCCTCCGTCTCGGCCGTGGTGGCCGAGGGGTTGCGGATGATGGGCACGTAATCCTTGTCTTCGATGTCCAGCAAGGCGCGGGCGGTCTTCTTGGGCAGGCCACCCGGCATCTTCTTGTTGATGAAGTGGATCACCTGCTCCTTGATTGGCGCCGGGCCCAGGGTGGCTGGGGGCGCGCCGGTCTGCTTGCGCGCGAGGCGCTGGAGCAGGTCGTTGGCCAGGCGCTGGGCCTTGAAGCCCGCGCCCACCATGGCGCCGCGCACGAACTTGATGGTCTCGGGGTTGGTCGCGTTCAGGAAGAACATGGCCGCCGCGTTGCCGGGCCGGAAGCTCTTCTGGCCCATCTTGCGCAGCAGGTTGCGCATGTTCATGGTCACGTCGCCGAAGTCGATCTTGACCGGGCAGGGGCTCAGGCACTTGTGGCACACCGTGCAGTGGTCGGCCACGTCCTCGAACTCTTCCCAGTGCTTGATGCTGATGCCGCGGCGGGTCTGCTCTTCGTACAGGAAAGCCTCGACCAGCAGCGAGGTGGCCAGGATCTTGTTGCGCGGCGAATAGAGCAGGTTGGCGCGTGGCACGTGCGTGGCGCACACCGGCTTGCACTTGCCGCAGCGCAGGCAGTCCTTGACGCTGTCGGCGATGGCGCCGATCTCGCTGCGCTGCATGATGATCGATTCGTGCCCCATCAGGCCGAAGCTGGGCGTGTAGGCGTTGGACAGGTCGGCGCTGCGCAGGCTGGCGTCGCCCACCGGACCCTGGCGCAGCAGCTTGCCCTTGTTGAAGCGGCCCTCGGGGTCGACGCGTTGCTTGTAGTCCGCGAAGGGTTGCAGCTCCTCGTCGGTGAGGAACTCCAGCTTGGTGATGCCGATGCCGTGTTCGCCCGAGATCACGCCGTCGAGCTGGCGCGCGAGCACCATGATGCGCGCCACGGCCTCGTGCGCGGTCTGCAGCATTTCGTAATCGTCGCTGTTGACCGGGATGTTGGTGTGCACGTTGCCGTCACCGGCATGCATGTGCAGCGCCACCCACACGCGGCCCTTGAGCACGCGCTGGTGGATGGCGGTGCATTCGGCCAGCAAGGGGCCGAACGCCGCCCCAGTGAAGATGGCCTGCAGCGGCGCGCGGATCTGCGTCTTCCAGCTCGCGCGCAGGCGGTGGTCCTGCAGCTGCGGGAACAGCGCGTCCACGTCGCTCAGCCAGCCCGCCCAGAGCGCGCGCACTTCGCGCACCAGGGCCAGGGCCTGCTGCACGCGGTCTTCCAGCAGTTCGGCGCTGGGGATGTCGCTGGCGTCGTCGGTCTTGCCCAGCGGCAGGTTGCCCTTGGCGAAGAAGGCTTCGAGCGCGTCGGCCAGCTTGATCTTGTTGCGCAGCGACAGCTCGATGTTGATGCGTTCGATGCCTTCTGTGTACTCGCCCATGCGCGGCAGCGGGATCACCACGTCTTCGTTGATCTTGAAGGCGTTGGTGTGCCGGCTGATGGCCGCCGTGCGCTTGCGGTCCAGCCAGAACTTCTTGCGCGCCTCGGCGCTGATGGCCACGAAGCCCTCGCCGCTGCGCGAATTCGCCATGCGGATCACTTCGCTGGTGGCGCGCGCCACGGCATCGGCGTCGTCGCCCACGATGTCGCCGATCAGCACCATCTTGGGCAAGGTGCCGCGCTTGCTCTTGGTGGCGTAGCCCACGGCCTTGAGGTAACGGTCGTCGAGGTGCTCCAGGCCGGCCAGGATGGCGCCGCCCGGGCGCTTCATCTCGGCGAACATGAAGTCCTTGATGTCCACGATGGACGGCACGCAGTCCTTGGGATTGCCGAAGAATTCCAGGCAGACCGTGCGCACGTGGTCGGGCATGCGGTGCACCACCCAGCGCGCGCTGGTGATCAGGCCATCGCAGCCCTCCTTCTGGATGCCCGGCAGGCCGCTGAGGAACTTGTCGGTCACGTCCTTGCCCAGGCCTTCCTTTCGGAAGGTCTTGCCCGGGATCACCAGCTGCTCGCTGCGCACCGGGGTCTTGCCGTCGGCCTCGAAGTACTGCAGCCCGAAGGTGGCGACCTCGGCGTCGTGGATCTTGCCCAGGTTGTGGTCCAGCCGGGTGACTTCCAGCCACTGGGCCTGCGGTGTGACCATGCGCCACGACACCAGGTTGTCCAGCGCCGTGCCCCACAGCACGGCCTTCTTGCCGCCCGCGTTCATGGCGATGTTGCCGCCGATGCACGAGGCCTCGGCCGAGGTCGGGTCCACCGCGAACACGTGGCCCGCGCGGTCGGCGGCGTCGGACACGCGCTGGGTCACGACGCCGGCTTCGGTCCAGATGGTGGGCAACGGCTTGTCGTGCCCGGGCACCTTCACCCACTCCACCTCGGTCATGGCCTCGAGCTTCTCGGTGTTGATCACCGCGCTCTTCCAGGTCAGTGGAATCGCGCCGCCCGTGTAGCCGGTGCCACCCCCTCGCGGAATGATGGTCAGCCCAAGCTCGTAGCAGCCCTTGACCAGCAAGGCCATTTCGGCTTCGGTGTCGGGCGTGAGCACCACGAAGGGGTATTCCACGCGCCAGTCGGTCGCGTCGGTCACGTGCGAGACGCGCGACAGGCCGTCGAACTTGATGTTGTCCTTGGCCGTCAGCCGGCGCAGCGCCTTGGTGGCGCGCTGGCGCAGCGCGGCCATGTCCTGGAACGAGCGGGAGAACTGATCGACCGCCGCGCGCGCCGCTGTGAGCAACTCGGCCACCAGGCCATCGCGCACCGCGTCGTCCTGTGGCGTGCGGCGCTTCTGCACCTCGGCCAGCCGGTGGTGCAGGGCGTCCACCAGCTGCTGGCGGCGCTTGGGGCTGTCGAGCAGGTCGTCCTGCAGGTAGGGGTTGCGCTGCACCACCCAGATGTCACCCAAAACCTCGTACAGCATGCGGGCGGAGCGGCCCGTGCGACGCTCACCCCTCAGTTCGTCCAGCAGGCCCCAGGCGCGCTCGCCGAGCAGGCGCAGCACAATTTCACGATCCGAGAAGGAGGTGTAGTTGTAGGGAATCTCGCGCAAACGTGGCGCATCGTCGGTGGCGGTGGCGAGCAACGAAAGCGGTGTGGGTGCGTTCATGTGTGTGGCAGTCGCCAGCATGACAGTAAAGAACCCAGGATGGTACCGCAGCGCAACATTCACCCACCCCCCCTGTGGAAACCCCTGTTGTCACACCTGGGAAACGCATGTGCAATCGTTTTGACATATCGGAGCCCTACCCTACCCCCACCGGTTTCCGACCATCCATCCCAAGGAGCAACACCCATGCACAAGCGTTTTCTTCCCTTGACCGGCGCCCTGGCGCTCGCCGCCCTGATGAGCGGCCCGGTCCACGCCCAGGCGCCGACCGAGATCCAGTGGTGGCACTCGATGAGCGCAGCGCTTGGCGAGTGGGTGAATGACCTGGCCAAGCAGTACAACGCCAGCCAAAGCCAGTACAAGGTCGTGCCCACGTACAAGGGCACGTACGACGAGTCCATGACGGGTGCCATTGCCGCCTTCCGCGCGGGCAATGCGCCACACATCCTGCAGGTGTTCGAGGTCGGTACCGCGACCATGATGGCCAGCAAGGGCGCCATCGTGCCCGCCGCCAAGGTGCTCAACGACGGCGGCTTCAAGTTCGACCCGACGCAGTACGTGTCGGCCGTGGCCGGCTACTACACCGCCCCCAACGGCCAGATGCTGAGCTACCCGCTCAACAGCTCGACCACCATCTTCTATTACAACAAGGACGCCTTCAAGAAGGCCGGCCTAGACCCCGAAAAAGCGCCCAAGACCTGGCCCGAAGTGTTCGCCGCCGCCTCCAAGCTCAAAGCCAGCGGCCACGCCTGCCCGTTCACCACCAGCTGGATCAGCTGGACGCAGCTGGAGAGCTTCTCGCTCTGGCACAACACCCTGTTCGCCTCCAAGAACAACGGTTTTGACGGCAACGACGCACAGCTGATGATCAACACGCCGCTGCACGTGCGCCACTTCGAGAACCTCGCCAAGGCTTCCAAGGAAGGCAGCTTTGTCTACAAGGGTCGAGGCAACGCGCCCGACGCCTCCTTCCCCTCGGGCGAGTGCGCCATGATCACGGGCTCGTCGGGCCTGTATGCCCGCGTGTCCAAGGACGCCAAGTTCGCCTACGGCATCTCCGCCCTGCCCTACTACGCCGATGTCAAGGGCGCGCCCCAGAACACCGCCATCGGCGGTGCCAGCCTGTGGGTGATGGCCGGCAAGAAGCCCGCCGAATACAAGGGCGTGGCCGATTTTCTGAACTTCCTGAACGACACCCGGGTGCAGGCCGCCAGCCACCAGCGCACCGGTTACCTGCCGGTGACCACGGCGGCCTACAAACTGACCGAGGCATCCGGCTTCTATGAAAAGAACCCGGGCACCGACGTGGCCGTGACGCAGATGATCCGCAAGGCCACCGACAAGTCGCGCGGCATCCGCCTGGGCAACTTCGTGCAGATCCGCACCATCATCGACGAGGAAACCGAGCAGATCTGGGCCGGCAAGAAGTCGCCCAAGGAAGCGCTGGACACCGCCGTGACACGAGGCAACGAGCAGCTCGTGCGTTTCGCCCGCGCCAACAAGTAAATTCTGGCCCGAAGCCTGACGATGCCTGCCAGTCCTTTGGTCGGCATCGATAGCCCGCCACTCTGCAGACCCCCGCGGTTTGCACAGCGGCGGGTTGTCTTTTTGAAAGACTGAGAAAGACTGGACATGGAAAAGCGCGTGCTCTTTCGCTCTGCGTGGCTGCCCTGGGTGTTGCTGGCGCCCCAGCTGGCCATCATCAGCATCTTCTTCTTCTGGCCGGCAGGTCAGGCCCTGGTGCAATCGTTCCAGGTGCAGGATTCGTTCGGCTTTTCCAAGGAGTGGGTGGGCTTCGAGAACTTCAAAAATCTCTTCGAAGACCCGAGCTACCTGGCCTCGTTCAAGACCACGGCCTTCTTCTCGGTGCTGGTCGCGGGTTTCGGCATTGCCATTTCGCTGGTGCTGGCCATCTTCGCCGACCGCATCATCAAAGGCGCGCTGGCCTACAAGACCGCGCTGCTGCTGCCCTATGCCGTGGCCCCGGCGGTGGCTGGCGTGCTCTGGATGTTCATGTTTTCGCCGTCGCTCGGCGTGGTGGCCTACATGCTGCGCCAGTCGGGCTTCAACTGGAACCACATGCTCAATTCCGACCACGCGATGACGCTGATCGTGATCGCGGCGGTGTGGAAGCAGATCTCCTACAACTTCCTGTTCTTCCTCGCAGGGCTGCAGTCGATCCCCAAGTCGCTGATCGAGGCCGCCGCCATCGACGGCGCGGGCCCCTGGCGCCGGTTCTGGAGCATCCAGTTCCCGCTGCTGTCACCCACCACCTTCTTCCTGCTGGTGATCAACGTGGTGTACGCCTTCTTCGACACCTTCGCCATCGTGGACGCGACCACGCAAGGCGGCCCGGGCCGCGACACCGCGATCCTGGTCTACAAGGTCTACCACGACGGCTTCAAGGCCATGGACATGGGCGGCTCGGCCGCGCAGTCGGTGGTGCTGATGGTGATCGTCATCGTGCTCACGGTGATCCAGTTCCGCTACGTCGAGAAGAAAGTGCAGTACTGACATGGTTGAACGCAGTCCCTATCTGACGCTGCTGTCGCACCTGATCCTGGTGCTGGGCGTGCTCATCGTCGGCTTCCCGCTGTACCTGGCGTTCGTGGCGTCCACCCACACCGCGCAGGACATCGTGCAAGCCCCCATGCCTTTGCTGCCCGGCAGCAACTTCTGGCAGACCTACCGCGACACCCTGTTCGGCGGCGGCAGCGGCCCGGGCTCCAGCGCGCCGGTGGCGCGCATGATGTGGGTGAGCCTGGTCACGGCGCTCGTCATCACCTTCGGCAAGATCGCCATCTCACTGCTGTCGGCCTTCGCCATCGTCTACTTCCGCTTCCCGTTCAAGGGCATCTGCTTCTGGCTGATCTTCATCACGCTGATGCTGCCCGTGGAAGTGCGCATCGGCCCGACCTACCAGGTGGTGTCCGACCTGGGCATGCTCAACACCTACGCGGGCCTGACCATCCCGCTCATCGCCTCCGCCACCGCCACCTTCCTGTTCCGGCAGTTCTTCCTCACGGTGCCAGACGAACTGGTGGAAGCCGCGCGCGTGGATGGCGCAGGCCCGATGCGTTTCTTCAAGGACATCCTGGTGCCCTTGTCGCGCACCTCGATCGCCGCGCTGTTCGTGATCCAGTTCATCTACGGCTGGAACCAGTACCTGTGGCCGTTGCTCGTCACCACCTCGGAAGAGATGTACCCGGTGGTGATCGGCATCAAGCGCATGATCGCGGGCGGCGACGCTGGCAACGAGTGGAACATCGTGATGGCGACCGCGCTGCTGGCCATGCTGCCGCCCGCGCTCGTGGTGATCTTCATGCAGCGCTGGTTCGTCAAGGGACTGGTGGACACCGAAAAGTAACCCGGCAACCGACAACAACACGATCACAACAACGCCATGGCTTCTCTCTCACTTCGCAACATCGTCAAGCGCTACGGCATCGGCCCCAAGGCCAATCAGGTCATCCACGGGGTGAACGCCGAGATCCAGGACGGCGAATTCGTCGTCATCGTCGGGCCGTCGGGCTGCGGCAAGTCCACGCTGCTGCGCATGGTCGCGGGCCTGGAGGAAATCTCCGGTGGTGAACTTCGCATCGGCGACCGCGTCGTCAACAACCTGGAACCGGCCCAGCGCGACATCGCCATGGTGTTCCAGAACTACGCGCTCTACCCGCACATGACGAACTTCGACAACATGGCCTACGGCCTGAAGATCGCCAAGGTGCCCAAGGAAGAGATCCGCGCCCGTGTGGACAAGGCCGCCAAGATCCTCGAACTCGGCCACCTGCTCGAGCGCAAGCCGCGCGAGCTCTCGGGCGGCCAGCGCCAGCGCGTGGCCATGGGCCGCGCCATCGTGCGCCAGCCACAGGTCTTCCTGTTCGACGAGCCGCTCTCCAACCTGGACGCCAAGCTGCGCGCCCAGACCCGGCTGGAAATCCAGAAGCTGCACCGCGAACTGGGCATCACCTCGCTGTTCGTCACGCACGACCAGGTCGAAGCGATGACGCTGGCCGAACGCATGATCGTGATGAACGCGGGCAACATGGAGCAGTTCGGCACGCCCGAAGAGGTCTACTCGCGCCCGGCCACGACCTTCGTGGCCAGCTTCATCGGCTCGCCGCCCATGAACCTGCTGAAACACGCGCCAGGTGGGCGCCCCGGCAGCATCCTGGGCATCCGGCCCGAGCACCTGGACGTGGGCGACACCGGCTGGCCGCTGCAGGTGGAAACGGTGGAGTTGCTGGGCGCCGAGCGCCTGGTGCACGCCCGCCTGGGCGACGAGATGTTGATCATCCGCACCCACGAGGACCAGGGGGCCCCGGCCATCGGCAGCACCATCCATGCCCAGCCGCGCGAGGACCGCGTGCACTGGTTCAACGCCGAGACCGGCCAGCGGCAATGAGTGGGAGAGAGCAGCCGGGCCACTGGCCCTACCCACGCTGGGTCGCCCACCGCGGCGCCGGCAAGCTGGCGCCCGAAAACACCCTCGCCGCCTTCCGCCTCGGGGCCTCGCACGGCTACCGCATGTACGAATGCGATGCCAAGCTCAGCGCCGATGGCGTGGTCTTCCTGCTGCACGACGCCACCCTGGAGCGCACCACGAACGGCAGCGGCGTGGCCGGTGAGCGCCCCTGGGGCGAGCTGAGCCAGCTCGATGCCGGCGGCTGGCACTCGCGCGCGTTCGCGGGCGAGCCCCTGGCCACCCTGGAAGCCGTGGCCCGCCACTGCCAGGCGCAGGGCCATTGGCTCAACATCGAGATCAAACCCACACCCGGCACGGAGCTGGCCACGGGGCGCGCCGTGGCGGAAGCGGCCGCGCGGCTCTGGGCCAGCAACGCCGAGCGCACGCCCTTCCTCACCTCGTTCCAGCCCGACGCGCTGCAGGGTGCGCGGGAAACCGCTCCCCACCTGCCGCGCGGGCTGCTGCTCGACACCTTGCGGGATGGCTGGCGAAACATGGCGCAATCTTTGGGGTGCGTGGCGGCCGTGTGCAACCACGCCCTGTGGGACAGCAGCACCGTGGCCCAGGCCCGGGAAAGCGGCCTGCGCACCCTGGCCTACACCGTGAACGACGAATGGGCCGCGCAGCGGTTGCTGGACCTGGGCTTGGACGGCATCATCACCGACCGCATCGACCTGTTTGCGCCCGGGCGCTGAGGCGAAGCGCTCAGCGCTTGCGGTGCAGCCACCAGGCCAGCGTGCCCTGAACGAACACCAGGGCGGCGTAGGTGGCCATCTTGCCGTCACGGCCAAAGAACACCAGCCCCGCCAGCAGCACCACCACACCGGCCACGACCAGCATGAAAGCCTCCAGGCCTGCGCCCTGCGCCGCACGGCCGGCGCGGCGGAAACGGGGCACCGTCCACAGGACCAGGGCCATGAAAACGGCAGGGGCGATGAAGCCGGCGATGTGCCCGAGGAAGGCCAAAGGCGTCATTCGAAGCGGGCGGCGGCGTGCATAAGGGTTCAATTTTATAATCACCCCATGTCTGTCTGGGCCCTCGGCATCAACCACAACACGGCTCCGCTCGATCTGCGGGGCCGTTTTGCGTTTGCGCTCGACCAGATCCAGCCCACTTTGCACGGCTACCGCCAGAGCCTGGCACGCCAGCCCGAGGCCACGTTGCTGTCCACCTGCAACCGCACCGAGCTGTACGGCGCGGGCGACCAATCGGCGGTCGATCCCACCCTGGACTGGCTGGCACAGACCGGCGGCGTGAGCGGCCAGGTGCTGCGCGACCACGCCTACATCCTGCGCGACGACCAGGCCGCGCGCCATGCCTTCCGCGTGGCCAGTGGCCTGGACAGCATGGTGCTGGGCGAAGCCCAGATCCTCGGCCAGATGAAGGACGCGGTGCGCGCCGCCAGCGACGCGGGCGCCCTGGGCACCACCCTGCACCAGCTGTTCCAGCGCTCGTTCGCCGTGGCCAAGGAAGTGCGCAGCTCCACCGAGATCGGTGCCCACTCCATCAGCATGACCGCCGCCGCGGTGCGCCTGGCGTCGCAGCTGTTCGAAGACCTGCGCGACATCAAGGTGCTGTTCGTCGGCGCGGGCGAGATGATCGAACTGGCCGCCACCCACTTCGCGGCCAAGACGCCCAAGGGCATGGCGATCGCCAACCGCACGCTGGAGCGCGGCGAGAAGCTCGCCAGCCGCTTCGGCGCGCAGGTGATGCGGCTGGCCGACGTGCCCGACCGCCTGCACGAGTTCGACGCCGTCATCAGCTGCACCGCGAGCACGCTGCCCATCATCGGCCTGGGCGCCGTGGAACGCGCGCTCAAGAAGCGCCGCCACCGCCCCATGTTCATGGTCGATCTGGCGGTGCCGCGCGACATCGAGGCCGAGGTCAAAGCCCTGCCCGACGTCTACCTCTACACCGTGGACGACCTCGCCACCGTGGTGCAGACCGGCAAGGACCATCGCCTGGCCGCCGTGGCGCAGGCCGAGGCCATCATCGACGCGGGTGTGCTCAGCTTCATGCACTGGATGGAGCAGCGCGACCCGGCCCACGGCGTGGTGCCGCTGATCCAGCAGATCAACGCCCAAGCCGACGAATGGCGCGCCGTGGAAATGGCGCGCGCCCGCCGCCTGCTGGCCAAGGGCGAACCGGTGGAAGCCGTGCTGGAAGCGCTCTCGCGCGGCCTCACGCAAAAAATGCTGCACGGCACCCTGGCCGAACTGCACACCGGCGACAGCGCCACACGTGCCGCCACCGCGCAGACCGTTTCGCGGCTGTTCCTGCGCGACGAACCGCTCAAACCCCCGCGCAACGCGCAAAACTAGCTGACCCGGCCCGCGCACGGCGTTGCGGGCCCGCGCCCGTGCCGGCGTGCAGGGTCTCCGTGCCCCACCATGAAACCCTTCGTCCGTGACACCCTGCTGCGCCAGCGAGCCCGACTGCACGAGCTCGATGCGCTGCTGTCCGCGCCCGACGTCGTCGACCAGATGGACCGCTTCCGCGCGCTGAGCCGCGAACACGCCGAGGCCTCCACGGTGGTCGAGGTGTTCAACCGCTATCTCCAACGCGAGACCGACCTGGCGACGGCGCGGGAAATGCTCGACGACCCCGACATGGCCGAGATGGCGCAGGAGGAAATCCAAAGTGCCGAGGCCGACCTGGCGCAGCTGGACACCGATTTGCAGCAACTTCTGCTGCCCAAGGATCCGGACGACGAGCGCAACGCCTTCGTCGAGATCCGCGCCGGCACCGGCGGCGACGAGTCGGCGCTGTTTGCCGGTGACCTGGCCCGCTTATACACGCGCTACGCCGAAAAGCAGCGCTGGCAAGTGGAAACCGTGAGCGAGTCGCCCAGCGAGCTCGGCGGCTACAAGGAAGTGGTGCTGCGCATCGCGGGCCCCGGAGCCTATGGGCGGCTGCGTTTCGAATCCGGCGGCCACAGGGTGCAGCGCGTGCCCGCCACCGAGACCCAGGGCCGCATCCACACCAGCGCGGCCACCGTGGCGGTGATGCCTGAGCCCGACGAGACCCAGGCGGTGCAACTCAACCCGAGCGAGTTGCGCATCGACACCTTCCGCGCCAGTGGCGCGGGCGGCCAGCACATCAACAAGACCGACTCCGCCGTGCGCGTGACCCACCTGCCCACCGGCATCACCGCCGAATGCCAGGACGGCCGATCGCAGCACAGCAACAAAGCCAAGGCACTGCAGGTGCTCACGGCGCGCCTGCAGGAAAAAGACCGCAGCGAGCGCGCAGCCGCCGAGGCCGCCACGCGCAAGGGCCTGATCGGCAGCGGCGACCGCAGCGACCGCATCCGCACCTACAACTTCCCGCAGGGCCGCCTGACCGACCACCGCATCAACCTCACGCTGTACAAGGTGCTGCAGGTGATGGAAGGTGATCTGGACGAGGTGATCCACGCCTTGCAGGTCGCGCGCGGCACCGAGCTGCTGGCCGAGCTCGAACAACGCAACGGCGCATGACCACCACGCTTCGCGAAGCTCTGACGCACCTGCAACGCGACGGCCTGGACCGGATCGACGCGCAGATGCTGCTGCTGCTGGCCCTGCAGCGCAGCCCCCACGACCGCGCCTGGCTGCTGGCGCACGACGGCGACGCGATGGACGCCGAGGCGGCCGCCCGCCTCGCGGCCCTGGTGCAACGCCGCCGGCACGGCGAGCCCATGGCCTACCTGCGCGGCGACCAGGAATTCTTCGGCCTCACGCTCCAGGTGGACCCGCGCGTGCTCGTGCCACGGCCCGACACCGAAACCCTGGTGAGCTGGGCGCTGGATGTGCTGGATGCGCTGCCGGCAGCCGCCCGCGTGCTCGACCTGGGCACCGGCAGCGGCGCCATCGCACTGGCCCTCAAGGCCCAGCGCCCGGGCGCCGTGGTCTCGGCCACGGACGCCAGCCCCGATGCGCTGGCCGTCGCCCGTGCGAACGCCGATCGGCTGGGCCTGGCGGTGGATTTCCACCTCGGGCACTGGCTCACCGCGGTGCCGGCACAGCACTTCGACCTGATCGCCAGCAACCCGCCCTACATCGCCGAAGGCGACGCCCATCTGGCGGCGCTCGGCCACGAGCCCGGCTCGGCGCTGACCGCCGGCCCCGACGGCCTGGACGACATCCGGGCCTTGGTGTCCACCGCGCCCGCCGCCCTGAACCCGGGGGGCTGGCTGCTGCTCGAGCATGGGCACGACCAGGCCGGCGCGGTGCGCAGCCTGCTCCAGGCGGCCGGCTTCACACAGGTCGGCAGCCGCGCCGACCTCCCGGGCATTGAGCGCTGCAGCGGCGGCCAGTGGCCGCAGCGGCGATAATGTGAGCCGTTTCCGGGTCTCTCCAGACCCTTCCGCAGAAGGACTTTCAGCCATGAGCGACGCGCAAACCCGAATCGACCAGCTGGTCAAATCCCACGACATCGTGTTGTTCATGAAGGGCAACGCGAGCTTCCCCATGTGCGGCTTCTCCGGCCGTGCGATCCAGATCCTCAAGGCCTGTGGCGTCGAGACGAAAACGCTGACCACCGTCAACGTGCTCGAAGACGACGGCATCCGCCAGGGCATCAAGGAATACAGCAACTGGCCCACCATCCCGCAGCTCTACGTCAAGGGTGAGTTCATCGGCGGCTCGGACATCATGATGGAGATGTACCAGTCCGGCGAACTGCAACAGGTCATCAACGGCGAAGCCTGATCCCCTTCTCCTCTCGTGCACCAGCCAGGGCCACCTTCGGGTGGCCTTGTTGTTTCTGGTGCGCGATTTCGCACACCTCGTGCCCATCTTTCGGAATGCGGTGACTTTGCCGGGCATTTCTGCATTGAGGTCGGGCATGTTGTGTGCTTGAATGAAATCGCCACCGAACCTCAAGGAGAATCGCATGAGCTCTCGCAGCCTGGTCGCTTCACCCTCCCTCGGTCTGCCCATCGCCCAGATGCGCAGCGTGTTCAGCGCCGACGACGTCGAGCGCAAGCTGGCCCACCTGCAGGCCAGCGGCAACGAACGCGACTACGAAAGCCTTCGCAACACTTGGCAACGCATGCTGGAGCGCGGCCCCCAGCGCTTCGCGGTCAAGCCCTCGGGCGTGCCCGACATGGCACCGCTCTACGACCTGCTGCCCAATTTTGGCGAAGTGCTCGACGACGTGAAGCGCCATGTGGCGCTGAGCCAGGACAGCCGCGACAGCCTGGAAGTCACACCCATCCTGCTGCTGGGCCCGCCCGGCGTCGGCAAGACCCACTTCGCGCGCCAGCTCGCCGACCTGCTCGGCACGAGCATGAGCCTGGTGCCCATGAGTTCCATGACGGCCGGCTGGCTGCTCTCGGGCTCGTCCTCGCAATGGAAAGGCGCCAAGCCCGGCAAGGTGTTCGAGGCCCTGGTGGATGGGCAGTACGCGAACCCCGTGATTGTGGTGGATGAGATCGACAAGGCAGCTGCGGACGCGCAGTACGACCCGCTGGGTGCGCTCTACAGCCTGCTGGAACACGACACGGCGCAGAGCTTCGTCGACGAGTTCGCGGAAGTGCCGATCGACGCCAGCCAGGTGATCTGGGTCACCACGGCCAACCACGAGCGCGGCATCCCCGAGCCCATCATGAACCGCATGAACGTGTACGAGATCTCGCCGCCCTCACCCGAGGCCGCGCGCAAGATCGCGGCCCACCTCTACCGGGGCATTCTGGGGGAGCACGACTGGGGCCAGCGGTTTGACCCCGAACCGGCCAACGACGTGCTGGATCTGTTGGCGACGCTCGCGCCGCGGGAGATGCGCCGCGCGCTCGTCACCGGCTTTGGCAATGCGCGGCTGGACAACCGCTACCGCATCGAGCCCGAAGATCTGCCTCGCGCGGGCGCGGGCAAAGGCCGCATCGGCTTCCTTCAGTAAACGGCCTGGCGCGCTCAGGCGTCCGGGTGGGCCCAGTTCCTGGCCGCGGCGTAGACCGCGTTCGGGTACTCGGCGCGGCCCCGGCTGCCGTTGTAGCGACCGAGCGCCAGGAAGGTGTCGCCGCGTTCGCGGTCCAGGTAGTGGCGCAGGATCACACAGCCAAACCGCAGGTTCGTCTGCATGTTGAAGAGCCGGCTGGCATCGCCGTCGCCGATCAGGCGCGACCAGAACGGCATGATCTGCATGTAGCCCCGAGCGCCCACGCGTGAGATAGCGAACTTGCGGAACGCGCTCTCGACCTGCACCAGCCCCAGCACCATGGTGGTGTCCAGCCCCGCGCGCCGGGTTTCGTACCAGAGGGTCTGCAAGAACTCGATGCGGGTCTGGAAGTCCGGCTTGCGGCGCTGCAGCCGGTCGCTGGAAGCGCCCAGCCAGCGCAGATAGGCCAGGCGTTTTTCCAGGTCGGTGAACTCGGGCACGGGCGGCGCGCTGTTGGCGATCGCAGCGCTCAAGGCACCGCGCACCGAATCGGCCAGGGGCTCTTCCAATTGGCCACCGGCGTGCGCGACCGGGGACAGAGAGCCCAGGCCCAGCGCGCCGGCAGCCAGCAGGCAGTCGCGGCGCGACCAGACCAGCGGCTTCATGCGCCCAGCTTGCCCTTCAGGAGCGCTACCACCTCGCCCAACGCCACCTGGGTGGCGGCGGCATCGCGGCGGTGCTGGTATTCCACCTGCCCGGCCTTGAGGCCGCGGTCGCCGATGGTGACGCGGTGCGGCACACCGATGAGCTCCCAGTCCGCGAACATGGCGCCGGGGCGCTCGCCCCGGTCATCCAGGATCACGTCCACGCCAGCCGCCAGCAGCTCGCTGTGCAACTGTTCGGCGGCGGCCTTCACCTCCGGGCTGCGGTCCATGCCGATGGGGCAGACCACCACCGTGAACGGCGCCAGCGCGTCGGGCCAGATGATGCCGCGCTCGTCGTGGTTCTGCTCGATCGCCGCGGCCGGCAGGCGCGTGATGCCGATGCCGTAGCAGCCCATCTCGAAATGCGCAGGCTTGCCGTCCTCGCCCAGGAAGGTGGCGTTCATGGCCTTGCTGTACTTCGTGCCCAGGTAGAACACGTGGCCGACCTCGATGCCACGCTCGATCGCCAGCACGCCCTGGCCGTCGGGCGAGGCATCGCCTTCGACCACGTTGCGCAGGTCCGCCACCAGAGTCGGCTCGGGCAGGTCGCGGCCCCAGTTCACACCGGTCATGTGGAAGTCCGGCTCGTTGGCCCCGCAGATCCAGTCCGCCAACACGGCCACCTCGCGGTCGACCACGAGATTCACCGGCTTCTTCAGGCCGATCGGGCCCAGGTAACCTGGCTTGCAGCCGAAGTGCGCATCGATCTCGGCGCCGGTGGCGAACCGGAAGCCGGCGTTGAGCCCCGGCACCTTGGCCACCTTGACTTCGTTCATGTCGTGGTCGCCGCGCAGCAGCAACAGCCAGACTTGGCTCTTGGCGACCTCGCCCGCCTCGTCGAGTTCGTCGGTGGCCAACACCAGCGATTTCACCGTGGTGGCCAGAGGCACGCCCAGCAGCGTGGCCACGTCGGCGCAGGTGGCCTTGCCGGGCGTGGGCGTCTTGACCATGGGGTTGGCTGCAGCGGGGCGTGGTCCAGCCGGCGCCAGCGCCTCGGCCTTTTCCATGTTGGCGGCGTAGTCGCTCGCCGGGCAGTAGACGATCGCGTCTTCCCCGGTCGCGGCGATCACCTGGAATTCCTCGCTCAGATCGCCGCCGATGGCGCCGCTGTCGGCCGCCACGGCACGGTAGCGCAGGCCGAACCGGTCGAAGATGCGCCGGTAGGCCGCGGCCATCACCTGGTAGCTCAGCTTGGCGGTCGACTCGTCCCGGTCGAAGCTGTAGGCGTCCTTCATGATGAATTCGCGGCCCCGCATGAGGCCGAAACGCGGGCGCCGCTCATCACGGAACTTGGTCTGGATCTGGTACAGGTTCTTGGGCAACTGCTTGTAGCTTCGAAAATCCTGGCGTGCAATGTCAGTGACCACTTCCTCACTGGTGGGTTGCACCACGAAATCGCGGTCGTGCCGGTCCTTGATGCGCAGCAGCTCGGCCCCCATCTTGTCAAAGCGCCCGGTTTCCTGCCAGAACTCCGCCGGCTGGATCACCGGCATGGTGAGCTCCACCGAACCTGCCCGGTTCATTTCTTCGCGCACGATGGCCTCCACCTTGTGGATCACGCGCAAGCCCATGGGCATGTAGCTGTAGATGCCAGCGCCGAGCTTCTTGATCATGCCGGCGCGCGTCATCAGTTGGTGGCTGACGACTTCCGCGTCGGCCGGGGCTTCCTTGAGGGTGGAAATCAGGAACTGGGAGGCTTTCATGGGCGAGCTGGGTTCTGCCAGAAGGCAGTTTGCGGTACATCGGAAGGGGAACCGGGGAACGGCGCATCCGGCAATCTGGACGGCCCACCTGCGCCCGGAGATGCAACAGGTGTGTGATCACTTCGCAACTTGCATGCCGCGATGCATAATGAACACAGTTTAAAAATTTGGGGTTGATTATGCTTGACAGAGAAGGCTTCAGGCCCAATGTCGGCATCATTCTGCTCAACCAGCGAAACCAGGTGTTCTGGGGCAAGCGCATCCGCTCACACTCCTGGCAGTTTCCGCAAGGTGGCATCGACAGAGGCGAGACACCTGAGCAGGCGATGTACCGCGAGTTGCACGAGGAAGTCGGGCTCATGCCCGAGCACGTGAGCATCGTCGCCCGCACGCGCGACTGGTTGCGCTACGAAGTGCCGGACCGCTTCATCCGCCGCGATGCACGCGGCCACTACAAGGGGCAGAAACAGATCTGGTACCTGCTGCGCCTCGTGGCGCAGGACTGGAACCTGAACCTGCGCGCGACCAGCCATCCGGAGTTCGATGCCTGGCGCTGGCACGACTACTGGGTGCCGCTCGACGTGGTCGTGGAGTTCAAACGAGGCGTCTACGAAATGGCGCTCACCGAACTCTCGCGCTACCTGCCCAAGAACGACACCCGCAACCGCTACCTGCGCGGTGGCTCCCGCCACCGCCACGATGAAAGTCCCGAATCCTCGTCCCTGTCGGCCCCACCGCCGGGTCTGGAGCTGCCCCCGGGCGCCAGTTTTGATCCCGACCCGCAGAGCGGCTCCCGCTCTGCCCACATCGAACACAAATGACTTCTGCCCGCCACCGGTTGCCGCGATGCCTGTCCGTCGCAGCGGCCCTGATTTCGTTTCTGGGTTTCAGCCCTGCATTGCAGGCCCAATTGCGAGACGACCCGGACGCCCCTGCGTGGCAGGAAGCGGCGGTCAAGCCGCCGCCCACTTTCAGCACGGACCAATTGCAGGCCTTCGACGTCTCAGCCGGTACGGCATTGAACTATGGCATCGACCCCAAGACCTTGAGCGTGGGCGAGGACGGTGTGGTGCGTTACGTGCTGGTCGCCCGCAGCTCCAGCGGGGCGCTCAATGTGCTGTACCAGGGCCTGCGTTGCCAGACGGCCGAAGTCAAGACCTATGGACGCTGGAACAACAACGCGTCCAGCTGGAACGTCAACGCCAAGGAAGCATGGCAAGAGCTGTCGTTCTCCGGACCCACCCGCCCCGCCATGTTGCTGGCACGGGCGGGCATCTGCGAAGGCCGCACCATCAACGGCAGCCCGCAGAGAATCCTGCACACCCTCAAACACGGCCGCCCGGAAACGCGTTGAGCGGGCCGGGGGCGCTGGCCTTAGCCGCGCGCCAGGACGAGGTTGTCGCGGTGGATCATTTCGGGTTCAGCCACGTAACCCAGCAAACGCTCAAAGTCCTGCGATGACTTGCGGCAGATGAGCCGGGCCTCGCTGCTCGCGTAGTTGGCCAATCCGCGCGCCACTTCGGCCCCGCGCGCATCGCGCACCGCGATCACATCCCCTCGGGAGAACTCGCCGTCGACGCCCGTCATGCCGATAGGCAGCAGGCTCTTGCCTTCGCCCACGATCTTGCCGACCGCGCCATCGTCCACCACGACGGCGCCACGCAACTGCAAGTGATCGGAAATCCAGCGCTTGCGCGCCTGGTGCTTGGGTGTCTGGGCCACGAGGCAGGTGCCGATGGCTTCACCCGCCGTCAGTCGCAACAGCACGTCAGGCTCGCGGCCCCAGGCGATGACCGTGGAGGCCCCGGAACCGGCGGCGCGTTTGGCGGCCAGTATCTTGGTGATCATGCCGCCCTTGCCAATGCCACTGCCCGCGCCGCCCGCCATGGCTTCCAGGCGTGCATCGCCAGCGCGAGCCACGTGAACAAACTGAGCGGAAGGATCGCGCCGGGGATCGGCCGTGTACAAGCCCTTCTGGTCGGTGAGGATCACGAGCACGTCGGCCTCCACCAGATTGGCCACGAGCGCGCCCAGTGTGTCGTTGTCGCCAAACTTGATTTCGTCGTTGACGACGGTGTCGTTCTCGTTGATCACCGGCACCACGCCCAGTTGGAGCAATGTCAACAGGGTCGAGCGGGCATTGAGATAACGTTCACGGTCCGCGAGGTCGGCGTGCGTCAACAGCACTTGTGCGCTGCCGACGCCACAACCGCGCAGCTTGCTCTCGTACATCTGCACCAGGCCCATCTGCCCTACGGCCGCCGCAGCTTGAAGTTCGTTGATCTCCTTGGGCCGCACGGTCCAGCCCAGGCGTTTCATGCCTTCGGCCACCGCGCCGCTGCTGACCATGATGACCTCACGCCCTTGCTGCACCAGGGCCGCCAATTGCTGACTCCATTGCCCGATGGCTTCCTCGTCAAGGCCGCGGCCCTCGTTGGTCACCAGGCTGGAACCCACCTTGACCACGATGCGGCGAGCGGTCTTGAACACGGCCGCCGGGGCCATGCCATGCACATTCATTGAATCAACAGGCGAAGAGGTTGAGGCGATGTCCATGGGCAAGTGGGCTCGGAGTCAGTGAGTGTCAGGACCATTCACGAAGCGGGGATCCACATCCACCGGCGCCTGCATCGACTGATGCACCTGTGCGATGTGCTGGTAGATCTTCTGCACCAGCAGTTCGCAACCCTCGCGGGTGAGCGCTGAAATTTCGAAGACGGGCCCCTTGTATTTCAGGCGTTTCACGATGTCCTTGACCCGGGCCTCCCGCTCCTCGGTGGGCACCATGTCCAGCTTGTTGAGCACAAGCCAGCGAGGTTTCTCGTACAGTTTCTGGTCGAATTTCTTCAACTCCGCCACGATGGCCTTGGCCTGCGCGACAGGATCGACCCCTTCATCGAAGGGCGCCACATCCAGCATGTGCAGCAGCAGGCGCGTGCGTTGCAGGTGCCGCAGGAACTGGTGCCCCAGCCCAGCGCCCTCCGACGCCCCTTCGATCAGCCCGGGCACATCGGCCACCACGAAGCTCTTCTCCGGCCCGACGCGGACCACACCCAGATTGGGATGCAAAGTGGTGAAAGGGTAGTCGGCGATCTTGGGGCGCGCGTTGGAGATGGCCGCGATCAAGGTCGACTTGCCCGCGTTGGGCATGCCCAGCAAGCCCACATCGGCCAGCACCTTGAGCTCCAGCTTCAGGCTGCGCTTCTCGCCGGGCCAGCCGGGCGTCTTCTGACGCGGCGCGCGGTTCGTCGAGCTCTTGTAGTGCATGTTGCCGAAGCCACCATCGCCCCCCTTGGCGATCGTCACCTGTTCACCGGGCTGCAGCAACTCGAACAGCACTTCACCGGTCTCCGCATCCGCAATGATGGTGCCCACCGGCATCTTGAGCACGATGTCGTCGCCCTTGACGCCAAACATGTCCGAACCCTTGCCGTGTTCGCCGCGATGCGCTTCGAAGCGGCGGGTGAACCGGAAATCCACCAAGGTGTTCAGGCTGGCGTCCGCCACGGCGTACACATGGCCACCACGGCCACCGTCGCCGCCGTCGGGCCCCCCGAACTCTTTGTATTTTTCATGCCGGAAAGATGCGCAGCCATTGCCGCCATCGCCCGCAGCGACATCGATCGTGGCTTCGTCCACAAATTTCATGACATGCTTTCCAGGAAGGAACTGCTAGAGAAGGGCCAAACAAAAAGCCCGCACGGGCGGGCCTTTTGCATTCAACGTATCACATGTGCCTCATCGCACTGCACCGATTTCTCAATCTTGCAGCACCGGAGCACGCCCGCTCAGACGGGGGTGATGCTGACAACCTGACGGTTCAGCGCGCCTTTGATGGCGAAGCTCACGTGGCCATCGACCGTTGCAAAAATGGTGTGGTCCTTGCCCACGCCCACGTTCATGCCGGGGTGGAACTTGGTACCGCGCTGACGCACGATGATCGAGCCAGCACTGACCAGCTCGCCACCAAACGCCTTCACGCCGAGCATCTTGGGCTTGGAATCGCGCCCGTTTCGCGTTGAGCCGCCGCCTTTTTTCTGTGCCATGTTGACTTACTCCTCAGGCTGCGATCGAAGCAATCTGCAGTTCGGTGAAATTCTGACGGTGCCCTTGGCGCTTCTGATAGTGCTTGCGACGGCGCATCTTGAAGATGCTGACCTTGTCGTGCCTGCCGTGGGCCAACACCGTGACCGTGACCGTTGCGCCGGAAACCAAGGGAGTGCCAACCTTGATATCGGTGCCGTTGCCGACAGCGAGTACCTGGTCAAACACGATCTCTTGGCCCACATCCGCAGCAATCTGTTCTACTTTAATTTTTTCGCCAGCAGCAACACGATACTGTTTGCCACCGGTTTTTATGACCGCGTACATATGAACCTCTTTAAAAATTCCACGAATGGAAGCTCGGCGAACCCAATTTCACCGAGCCCTAGATTTTAGCATGTGCCCGGAAAACCGGCAAGCGGCTGGCATGCCACCGCCCTCGCGGCTCCCTGGCGCGGCCATTTTCAGAGGGCCTGGGGCACCGTTCCTATAATCCCAACCCGGCCCGACACCCCCTACCGATCCCGCGTTTCCACCTTGACCACCCCCATCAATTCCCCCGCCAGCCCCTTGGAGCTGATCCAGCCCGACATGCAGCGGGTGGACCAAGTCATCAGCGAACGCCTGACCACCGAGGTACCGCTGGTCCGGGAAGTTGCCCAGTACATCATCTCGGCGGGCGGTAAGCGCTTGCGCCCGGCCTTGCTGCTGCTGGTCAGCGGCGCGATCAACAGCCAGAACCCCCAGCGCCACACGCTGGCGGCCGTCGTGGAGTTCATTCACACCGCGACCCTGCTGCACGACGACGTGGTTGACGAGTCCACCTTGCGCCGGGGGCGCGAGACCGCCAACGAGCGGTTTGGCAATGCCGCCAGTGTGCTGGTGGGTGACTTTCTTTACTCCCGCGCCTTTCAGATGATGGTGGACATCAACGACATGCGCGTGATGCAGGTGCTGTCCGACGCCACCAACGTGATCGCCGAAGGCGAAGTGCTTCAACTCATGAACATGCACGACGCCACCATCGACGAGGCCGCGTACCTGCGCGTGATCCGCTCCAAAACGGCCAAGTTGTTCGAAGCCAGCGCCCGCTTGGCGCCCATCCTGGCGGGCGCGGATGCCCATACCGAGGCCCTGTGCGCGGAGTACGGGCAGGCCCTGGGCACTGCCTTTCAGGTGATCGATGACGTGCTCGACTACGAGGGCAGTGCAGACGAATTGGGCAAGAACCTGGGGGATGACCTGCGCGAAGGCAAGGTCACGCTGCCCATCATTTGCGCCCTGCGTTCCGGCTCCGAGGCGCAGAAGGCGTTGCTGCGTCAGGCCATCGAACAGGGCGACGTGGCGCACCTCGATGCTATAAGGGACATCATTCTTCAAACGGGCGCCCTGGATGCCGCTCGGATCAGTGCGCACGCGGAGGCCCAACGGGCGATCGAGGCCGCCAAGCAACTCCCGGTCAATGCCTACAGCGCGGCTTTGCTACAATTGGCGGCTGGCCTGCTTGAGCGTCGATCTTGAGCAGCCACGGAAGGCCAACGGCCTTCAGACGATCGACCACTTTCGGTCCATCGGGGTGTAGCTTAGCCTGGTAGAGCGCTACGTTCGGGACGTAGAGGCCGGAGGTTCGAATCCTCTCACCCCGACCAGTTTCCCCCTTTCAGACATTGCCGTTCAGACCGAGCCAACGACCGGCCGGTCGGATTTCGCGTCCTCGATACAACGGCCAGCGGGGGAATCCGCATTTCCGACACAAGTTGCCTCAATAATGGCGGGCAAGTCCTTGATTTACGATAAATAGAAATCTATGGCGTCCGTCGAAACCGTCCCCCAGGAGACCCCGTCCATGGCCTTGCCAGGCCTGGGCCGCGCGCTCGTGTCTGCGGGGAAGCTTGGCCAGAAGGCGGCTGAAGATCTTTATCGCAAAGCACAAAGCGGCCGCTCCAGCTTCATCGCAGAGCTGACCGGCTCAGGGGCTGTGTCCGCTTCGGATCTGGCCCACACCATGTCGGTGGCTTTTGCCGCGCCACTGCTCGATCTGGACGCGATCGACGTGCAACGCCTGCCCGCCGGCCTGCTCGATCCCAAGATCTGCAGCGACTACCGCATCGTCGTCCTGAGCAAACGCAACAACCGCTTGATGGTGGCCACGGCCGATCCAGCCGACCAACAGGCCGCCGAGAAGATCAAGTTCGCGACCCAGATGGGCGTGGACTGGGTGATTGCCGAGTACGACAAGCTCAGCAAACTGGTGGAGACCCAGACCACCAGCGTCAACGACACGATGGACAACATCATCGGTGGCGAGTTCGAGTTCGACGAGGCGGCCACCGAGACGAGTGTGAGCGACGTGACCGACAAGGCGTCGGAGGTCGACGACGCGCCCGTGGTCAAGTTCCTGCACAAGATGCTGATCGACGCATTCAACATGCGGGCATCCGACTTGCACTTTGAGCCTTACGAGCACCACTACCGGGTCCGTTTTCGGGTGGACGGCGAACTGCGTGAAATTGCGTCGCCGCCGATCGTGATCAAGGACAAGCTGGCGTCGCGGATCAAGGTGATCTCCCGCATGGACATCTCGGAGAAGCGTGTGCCCCAGGACGGGCGCATGAAACTCAAGATCGGACCGGACCGCGTGATCGACTTTCGGGTCAGCACCCTGCCCACCTTGTTCGGCGAGAAGATCGTGATCCGTATTCTGGACCCGAGCAGCGCCAAGGTCGGCATCGATGCCCTGGGCTACGAACCCGAGGAAAAAGAGCGGCTGTTGAACGCGATCAGCCGGCCATACGGCATGGTGTTGGTCACCGGCCCCACGGGGTCGGGGAAAACGGTGTCGCTGTACACCTGCCTGAACATCCTGAACAAGCCAGGCATCAACATTTCCACGGCGGAAGATCCGTCGGAAATCAACCTGCCGGGTGTCAATCAGGTCAACGTCAACGAGAAGGCGGGCCTGACCTTCGCGGCGGCCCTCAAGGCATTTCTGCGCCAGGATCCCGACGTGATCATGGTGGGTGAGATTCGCGATCTCGAAACGGCTGACATCTCGATCAAGGCCGCACAAACCGGTCACATGGTGCTGTCCACCCTGCACACGAACGACGCGCCGACCACACTGACGCGGATGATGAACATGGGCATTCCCACGTTCAACATCGCCTCCAGCGTGATCCTGATCACCGCCCAGCGGCTGGCCCGCCGCCTGTGCGCCACCTGCAAGGCGCCGCTGGACGTACCGCGCAAGGCCCTGGTGGACGCCGGATTCAAGCCGGAAGACCTTGATGGCACCTGGACGCCCTACAAGCCCGTGGGGTGTTCGGCGTGCAACAACGGCTACAAGGGCCGCGTCGGCATCTACCAGGTGATGCCCATTTCGGAAGAAATCCAACGCATCATCCTGCGTGGTGGCAGCGCGCTCGACATTGCCCAGCAGGCCGGCAAGGAGGGCGTTCGCACGCTGCGCGAATCGGGTCTGCTCAAGGTGAAGCTGGGCATGACTTCGCTGGAAGAAGTGCTCAGCGTGACCAACGAGTGATGCAGTTCCAGACACAAGGCTCAGAGGGATAGAGGGACACCATGGCAACCGCAGTATCCAAGAACGTCAAGGACGCCGTCTTCGAGTGGGAAGGCAAAGACCGCAACGGCAAGACCGTGCGTGGAGAAACACGGGCCGCGGGAGAAAACCAGGTATTGGCTGCGCTGCGGCGCCAGGGCATCGTGCCCGGCAAGGTCAAGAAGCGCCGCATGAGTTCGGGCAAGCGCATCAAGCCCAAGGACATTGCCATCTTCACGCGCCAGCTGGCCACCATGATGAAAGCCGGTGTGCCCCTGCTCCAGGCGTTCGACATCGTCGGCCGGGGCAACGCCAACCCCAGCGTCACCAAGCTGCTCAACGACATCCGCACCGATGTGGAAACCGGCACTTCGCTGAGTTCGGCGTTTCGCAAACACCCGCTGTACTTTGACAGCCTGTACTGCAACCTCGTGGAAGCCGGTGAAGCCGCCGGTATTCTGGAGGAGTTGCTGGACCGCCTGGCCACTTACATGGAGAAGACCGAGGCGCTCAAGTCCAAGATCAAGTCGGCGCTGATGTACCCGATCGCCGTGATCATCGTGGCCTTCGTGGTGGTGACCATCATCATGATCTTCGTGATCCCCTCGTTCAAGGAGGTGTTCTCCTCCTTCGGCGCCGATCTGCCCGCGCCGACCCTGTTCGTGATCGCGATAAGCGAGTTCTTCACCGAGTACTGGTGGTTGATCTTTGGCGTCCTCGGTGGCGGCTTCTACTTTTTCATGCAGGCTTGGCGGCGCAATGAGAAGGTGCAGCGGTTCATGGACCGCCTGCTGCTCAAGCTGCCGATCTTTGGCCCATTGATCGAAAAATCGGTCATCGCCCGCTGGACGCGCACGCTGGCGACGATGTTCGCGGCGGGCGTGCCCCTGGTGGAAGCGCTGGACTCGGTGGGTGGTGCATCGGGCAACTCGGTCTACGCCATCGCCACCGAACGGATCCAGCAGGAGGTGTCGACCGGCACCAGCCTGACCAACGCCATGACCAATGCCAACATCTTCCCATCCATGGTGCTGCAGATGTGCGCCATCGGTGAGGAGTCGGGCTCCATCGACCACATGCTGGGCAAGGCCGCCGACTTCTATGAAGCCGAGGTCGACGACATGGTGGCGGGCATCTCCAGCCTGATGGAGCCCATCATCATCGTTGTGCTGGGGACCGTCATTGGCGGTATCGTGGTGTCGATGTACCTTCCCATCTTCAAGCTGGGCCAGGTGGTTTGATGCTGGCGGAAGCGGGCGTGCCGGGCGCGGCGCTGCTGGGCTTGCTCGGCTTGTTGGTGGGCAGCTTTCTCAATGTGGTGATTCACCGCCTGCCCAAGATGATGGAACTGCGCTGGGCGGCCGAATGCGCGGATCTCCAGAACACGAAAGAGAATCCGGCAGCGGCCTCACCAGAAGCTGAAACATTCAACCTGATGGTGCCGCGCTCGCGCTGCCCGCATTGCGGACATCAGATCCGCTGGTTCGAGAACATCCCGGTGTTCAGCTACCTCGCGTTGCGCGGCCAATGCAGCCAGTGCAACGCGCCGATCAGCGCACGCTATCCGGCGGTGGAGTTGACGGCCGCGGTCCTGTTCGCCTGGTGCGGGTGGCAATGGGGGCTGGGCTGGGAGGCCCTGGCCTGGTGCGGCTTTTCCGCGGCGGTGCTGGCACTCGCGTGCATCGACTGGGACACCACGCTGCTGCCCGACGACATCACCCTTCCCTTGCTGTGGGCCGGCCTGTGCGCAGCAGGTCTGCGACTGACAGACACCGCGCTCCCGGACGCTCTCTGGGGGGCCGTGGCTGGCTACCTGTCGCTCTGGCTGGTGTACTGGGCCTTCAAGCTGATCACGGGCAAGGAAGGCATGGGCTACGGTGACTTCAAGCTCTTCGCCGCCTTCGGCGCGTGGTTCGGCTGGCAAGCGTTGATCCCGGTGATCTTGATGGCCTCGGTGATCGGTGCCGTGGTGGGCATCGCCATCAAACTCAAAGGCAACCTGCGCGAGGGAGGCTATGTGCCTTTCGGCCCCTTCCTGGCATTGGCCGGCTTGACCTCGATGGTCTTTGGCCCTTCGGCCATTCTGGCCGCCATCGGCCTGTGAGCCAGACGCCTCACAGGCCGCCCCTGCGGCTGGGACTCACCGGTGGCATCGGCAGTGGCAAGAGCACGCTGGCGCGCCTGCTGCAGGCCCGTGGCGCCGGAGTGATCGATGCCGACGCCATCTCCCGCCGCAGCACCGAAGCCGGCGGCGCCGCGATGCCCGCCATCGCACACACCTTTGGCCCGGCATTCCTGGCTCCAGATGGCGCCCTCGACCGGCAGCGCATGCGCGATCACGTGTTCGCCCACCCCGAAGCCCGCCACACCTTGGAGCACATCATCCATCCGCTGGTGGGCGCGGAAATCCAGCGCCAGGCCCAGGCATCGGCCTCTGCCTGTCTGGTGTTCGATGTGCCTCTGCTCGTCGAGTCCCCACGCTGGCGGCCTCAGCTGGACCGCGTGCTGGTGGTCGACTGCTCGCCCACCACGCAGATCCGCCGCGTGAACGCTCGCAGTGGATGGGACGCCACCACCACCGAAGCCGTGATGCGCAACCAGAGTCCGCGTGCCTTGCGCTTGGCCGCGGCCGACCTCGTGGTCTTCAACGACGCCGACGACCTGGGCCTGCTGGAGCGGGCCGCTGAGGCCCTGGCCAAGCGGTTCGGGCTATGATGAACCCCCACCCGCCGCTCCGTCCCGCGACCGCCCCGCTGCCGTGATCCTGTACGACTACCCCTTCAACGAACGCATTCGCACCTACCTGCGGCTTGAACAGCTGTTTCGTCGCATGGTGGAACTGGTGCCCCGCAGCCACCCGCTGGATCACCACTATGCGATCCAGACCATCTTCGAGATCATGGACGTGGCGGCCCGGGCCGACATGAAGTCGGATGTGCTCAAGGATCTGGACCGGCACAAGCAGCAACTCATCGGTTTTCGCGGCAATCCGATGATCGCGGAGCAGGCCCTGGAAGAGGTCATCCAGAAGCTGGAAGACTGCTTCACGCAACTGAGCGAAATGACCGGCAAGACCGGCCAGGCCCTGACTGAGAACGACTGGCTGATGAGCATCCGCAGCCGCATCGGCATTCCAGGCGGCACCTGCGAGTTTGATCTGCCCGGCTACTACCACTGGCAGCACCGGAGCGCGGAGGAACGCCGGGCCGATCTGCATCGCTGGTCGGTACCGCTGGCACCCTTGGCCGAGTCCATCGTGCAATTGCTCAAGATGCTGCGCGAATCGGGTTCGGCCCAGAAGGTGGTCGCGCCGGGTGGCCAGTTCCAGCTGACCCTGCCGCAGGGCCGCAGCTTCCAGCTGCTGCGCTTGCGCATCGACCCGTCCACGGGACTCATCCCCGAAATCAGCGGCAACCGGCTGATGCTGTCGGTGCGCCTGATGCGCCACGGCGAAGACGACCGCCTGCATCCAGCGCAGGAGGACGCCGCGTTTGAACTGACCCTGTGCGCCTGAGGTCGGCCGTGAGCGACAAAGCCACCCACACACCCGTCAGAACCGTCCGCTGCCCGAATTGCGGCGGGTCCAGCACCTACGCGCCGAGCAACGCGTACCGACCGTTCTGCAGCGAGCGCTGCAAGCAGATGGACCTGGGCGCCTGGGCGAACGAGGAATTCGGCCTGCCGGAAAAGGAAGGTCAGAGCGACCCCGGCTTCGAACAAAGCTGAAACCGCCTCAAGCGGTTCAGCAGACCGACCTCAAACCGTCTGTTCGGCCGCCAGCCATTCCAGCACGGGCACGGTACCGGCCAGCACAGGGGCACACGACACCGGCAGGGTTTGCCAGCCAAACTGCTGGCCTTCGCGCATCTGCAGCTCACCGGTCCAGTCGCGCACCTTGCAGAAATGCAGCCGCACCAGTCCATGCGGGTAGTCCACCATCGACACTTTCCAGATGTGCGCGGTGCCGATGGTCAGGCCGATCTCTTCCTGGAGTTCGCGCCGCAGCGCCTGCTCCACGGTTTCACCCGCCTCCAGCTTGCCGCCCGGAAACTCCCAGTACCCGGCATACACCTTGCCCGGTGGACGGGATGTCAGCAGGAAAGCACCATCCGGCGCGATCAGCACGCCAACGGCCACGTCCACCACGGGCCGATCGGCAGGACGCGGCGCGTCCTGGTCGGCATCGACCACCAGCACCGGCGCGCTCATGCCTGGATGGCGTGGGTGCCCGCATAGTCGCGCGCGAACTGGTAGGCCACCCGACCGCTGCGCGAACCGCGCTCCAGTGCCCAGACCAGTGCCAAGGGCCGCGCCGCCGCAATGTCGGCGGCAGGCACACCCATCGAGCTGAGCCACTGCGCGACGATGGTGAGGTACTCGTCCTGGCTGAACGGGTAGAAGCTCACCCAGAGGCCGAAGCGCTCCGACAGGGAAATCTTTTCCTCCACCACCTCGCCCGGGTGCACCTCGCCATCCGCCGTGTGCGTGTAGGTGAGGTTTTCCTTCATGTACTCGGGCAGCAGGTGGCGGCGGTTGCTGGTGGCGTAGATCAGCACGTTGGGGCTCGCGGCCGAAACCGAGCCATCCAGGATGGACTTGAGCGCCTTGTAGCCTGGCTCGCCATCCTCGAAACTGAGGTCGTCGCAGAACACGATGAAACGCTCGGGCCGCTCAGCCACCACTTCGACGATGTCGGGCAAATCCACCAGGTCGGACTTGTCCACCTCGATCAGCCGCAGGCCTTGCGGCGCGTATTCGTTGAGGCAGGCGCGCACCAGCGAGGACTTGCCGGTACCGCGCGCACCGGTCAACAACACGTTGTTGGCCGGCAGACCCTGCACGAACTGCAGGGTGTTGCGCTGGATTTTTTCCTTCTGCCCGTCGATCTCCTGCAGATCGTCCAGGCGCATCGCACCCACGTGTCGCACCGGCTCCAGCACGCCATGGCCGCTGCTGCGCTTGCGGTAACGCCAGGCCACGGCGGCGGCCCAGTCGGGCGCCGACATGGGCTGCGGCAGCACCGCCTCGATCCGGGTGATGAGCTGCTCGGCGCGCTGCAGCAGGCGTTCGAAGTGCTCGTTCATGACCGGTAGTCGGCGTTGATGGTCACGTACTCGTGGCTGAAGTCGCAGGTCCACACGGTCTCGCTCGCCGTGCCCCGGCCCAGCCCGATTCGCACCAGGATCTCGGCTTGCTTCATGACACGCTGGCCGTCTTCTTCCTTGTAGGCCGGGTGGCGCCCACCGGCGCTGACCACATGCACGTCACCAAGGTGCAGATCGATGCCGTTGACATCCAGGTCGTGAATGCCCGCGTAGCCCACCGCCGCCAGGATGCGGCCCAGGTTCGGGTCGCTGGCGAAGAACGCCGTCTTCACCAGGGGCGAGTGAGCGACCGCGTACGCGGCCAGCAGACATTCCGAGGCGTCGCGGCCACCGTCCACCTGCACGGTGATGAACTTGGTGGCGCCTTCGCCGTCGCGCACGATGGCATGCGCCAACTGCCGCGCCACCGGGGTAAGTGCCGCCAGCAGCGCACGCCCTGCGGGGCTCTCCAGATCGGTGATGGGGGTGTTGCCCGCCCGCCCGGTGGCCACCACGACAAAGGAGTCGTTGGTGCTGGTGTCGCCGTCCACGGTGACGCGGTTGAAGGAAGCATCGGCCAGGCGGCGCGCCAGCGCATTCATCAGCGCGGGCGCGACGGCGGCGTCGGTGGCCAGGAAACCCAGCATGGTGGCCATATTGGGCCGGATCATGCCCGCGCCCTTGGCAATGCCGGTGGCGCTGAGGGTCCGCCCGTCCAGCTCGAAGCGCTGGCTGAAGGCCTTGGGCAAGGTGTCGGTGGTCATAATGCCCTGAGCTGCGGAGAGCCATTGCGCACCGCCCTCGGTCTGCGGCTGTGCCGCGTCGGCCAGCGCCAGCGGCAGGCCGGCCAGCAGACGGTCCAGCGGCAGCGGCTCCATGATCACGCCCGTCGAGAACGGCAGCACCTGTTCGTGGTGCAGACCGAGCGAGCGCGCCAGCGCGGTGCAGGTCTGGCGTGCGTTGGCCAGGCCCGGTTCACCGGTGCCGGCGTTCGCGTTTCCGGTGTTGATCACCAGCGCGCGGATCGACTGCCCGGACGCCAGGTGGTCCCGACACACCTGGACCGGTGCGGCCGCGTAGCGGTTCTGCGTGAACACCGCGCCCACGGCGCAGCCTTCATCGAGCAGGAACACCGAAAGGTCCTTGCGGTTGGCCTTGCGGATGCCCGCCTGCGCCACACCGATGCGCACACCCGCGACGGGCAGCAGATCGGTGGCCAAGGGGGCGTTGAGTTGAACAGGCATGTGAACTCCGTGGATGTACCGTGATGTCCAACGGCCGCGCGACGGCGGGCACCCTGAGGGGCCGCCCTCACGCCACCGTCAGTCCAGCTTGCCGTGGCAGTGTTTGTATTTCTTGCCACTGCCACAGGGGCAGGGATCGTTGCGCCCCACGCGCGGCACGTCGCCCGCAGGGCGCGCGGCCGCGGCAATGGCCGCATCGGCGATGGTCTCGGCCTCGCCCGTTTCGGTCGGGGCGGTGTAGGTCACGTTGGCGATCTGCTCGGCGCGCTCTTCCAGCCGCTCGGCCGCCTCGGCCATCTGTTCGGCCGATTGCACGCGCACGTTCATGAGCACGCGGGTGACGTCGTTCTTGACGCTGTCGAGCAGTTGGCCGAACAGCATGAAAGCCTCGCGCTTGTACTCCTGTTTCGGCTGCTTCTGCGCATAGCCGCGCAGGTGGATGCCCTGGCGCAGGTAGTCCAGAGCCGAGAGGTGTTCGCGCCATTGGCTGTCGATGGTCTGAAGGAGCACGACGCGCTCGAACTGGGTGAAGTTCTCCTCGCCCACCAGCGCTACCTTGCCCTCGAAGACCGTCTTGGCCGCCGCCTGCACGCGCTCGACGATTTCCTCGACATCGATGGCTTCCGCATCGGCCACCCAGCTGGACACGGGCGCTTCCACGGCCCACTCCTCGCGCAGCACACGCTCGAGCGTGGGCAGGTCCCATTGCTCTTCCACACTGCCCTCGGGCACGTACTGGTGCACCAGGTCGGTGAAGCAGCCTTCACGCAGTGCATCGATCTGCGCGCGCAGCGACGTGGCGTCCAGAATGTCGTTGCGCTGCTGGTAGATCACCTTGCGCTGGTCGTTGGAAACGTCGTCGTACTCCAGCAGCTGTTTGCGGATGTCGAAGTTGCGCGCCTCGACCTTGCGCTGCGCGCTCTCGATGCTGCGCGTGACGATGCCGGCTTCGATCGCCTCGCCCTCGGGCATCTTCAGGCGGTCCATGATCGCGCGCACGCGGTCGCCCGCGAAGATGCGCATGAGCGAGTCGTCCAGGCTCAGATAGAAACGCGAGGAGCCAGGGTCGCCCTGGCGGCCCGAACGGCCGCGCAGCTGGTTGTCGATGCGGCGCGATTCGTGGCGCTCGGTCGCGATGATGCGCAGACCGCCCAGCGCCTTGACCTTCTCGTGGTCCTGTTGCCATTGCTGGCGGATCGTCTCGATGCGGGCCGCCTTGGTCGCGTCGTCGAGTGACTCGTCGTTCTGCACCGCGTCGACCATCTTCTCGAGGTTGCCGCCGAGCACGATGTCGGTACCGCGACCGGCCATGTTGGTGGCGATGGTGATCGCGCCTGGCCGACCGGCCTGGATGATGATGTCGGCCTCACGGGCGTGCTGCTTGGCGTTGAGCACCTCGTGCGGCAGATTTTCGGCCTGCAGCAGGCTGGCGATGATCTCGGAGTTCTCGATCGACGAAGTGCCCACCAGCACCGGCTGGCCGCGCTCGTGGCACTCGCGGATGTCTTCGATCGCCGCGACGTACTTTTCCTTGGTGGTCTTGTAGACCCGGTCCAGCTGGTCGTTGCGCTTGCTCGGCCGGTTGGGCGGAATCACCACCGTTTCCAGGCCGTAGATTTCCTGGAATTCGTAGGCCTCGGTATCGGCCGTACCGGTCATGCCCGAGAGTTTGCTGTAGAGACGGAAATAGTTCTGGAAGGTGATGGACGCCAGCGTCTGGTTCTCCGGCTGGATGGCCACGCCTTCCTTCGCTTCCACGGCCTGGTGCAGGCCGTCGCTCCAGCGGCGGCCCGACATCAGGCGGCCCGTGAACTCGTCGACGATGACGATCTCGCCGTTCTGGTTCACATAGTGCTGATCGCGGTGGTAGAGGTGGTGCGCCTTCAGCGAGGTCACCAGGTGGTGCAGCAGCGCGATGTTGGCGGGGTCGTACAGCGAAGCCCCTTCGGGCAACAGGCCGGCCTGGCTCAGCAGGCGCTCGGCATTCTCATGGCCCTGCTCGGTCATGTGAATGGAATGTGCCTTCTCGTCCACGGTGAAGTCGCCGGGTTTGATCACCCCTTCGCCCGTGCGCGGATCGGCCTCGCCCTCCTGTCGCACCAGGTGGGGCGCCAGCTGCTTGATCGCCAGGTAGACCTGGGTCTGGTCTTCGGCCTGGCCACTGATGATCAGGGGTGTGCGGGCCTCGTCGATCAGGATGGAATCCACCTCGTCCACGATCGCGTAGTTCAGGCCCCGTTGCACGCGGTCGGCGGCCTCGTAGACCATGTTGTCGCGCAGGTAGTCGAAACCGTATTCGTTGTTGGTGCCGTAGGTGATGTCGGCGCGGTAGGCGGCCTGCTTGTCCTCGCGCGGCGCCTGAGGCAGGTTGATGCCCACGGTCAGGCCGAGGAAGTTGTACAGCCGGCCCATCCACTGGGCATCGCGGCTGGCCAGGTAGTCGTTGACGGTGACGACGTGAACACCCTTGCCGGTCAGTGCGTTGAGGTAGACCGGCAGCGTGGCGGTCAGCGTCTTGCCTTCGCCGGTGCGCATCTCGGCCACCTTGCCGTGGTGCAGCGCCAGGCCCCCCATCAGTTGCACGTCGAAGTGGCGCATCTTCATGACGCGCTTGCTGGCCTCGCGCACCACGGCAAACGCCTCGGGCAACAAGGCCTCCAAGGCTTCGCCCTGGGCGATGCGTTGCTTGAACGCCTCTGTCTGCGCCTTCAGCTCGTCGTCGCTGAGCTGCTCGAACTTCGACTCCAGTCCATTGATGCGCTCCACCGTCTTGCGATAGGTCTTCAGAAGACGGTCATTGCGGCTACCAAAGATTTTGGTGAGGAAGTTTGTGGCCATACGTGCGGGCCTGCGCCGGACACCCTGTGGATTCCGGGCAGGCAATTGGAGGTAGGAGGGCTCTCGCGAACCCGGGAGAGCAAACGACGGGAAACTACCCGTGATGTGCCGACGGACGCAGGGCTTTCAAGAGCAAAGCGCGCATTTTACCCGCCGCACCTGCCCCGCGCTCAGGGCCTGCGGGGTCCGGGCCCTGTGGCCTTGGCCACGGCCATGTTTTCGCCCGCGGCAAGGAAACGCTGCGGATCCTGGGGCACGCCCGAGACCCAGACTTCGAAGTGCAGATGCGGCCCGGTGGAGCGTCCCGTGGAGCCCACTTCCGCGATCTTCTGGCCCCGCTTCACGATATCGCCCTTCTTGACCAGCACCTTCGAGGCGTGGGCATAGCGGGTGATGAGGTCGTTGCCATGGTCCACTTCCACCATGTTGCCGTAGGCAGGGTGGTATTCCTGCACCACCACCATCCCGCCCGCGGCGGCCAGGATGGGGGTGCCCGGATCGGACGGGAAATCCAGGCCCGTGTGCAGGGCGGAGCGCCCGGTGATGGGGTCGATGCGAAAGCCAAACGGCGACCCCACCTGCACGCCCGCCACCGGTTGCTCGGTCGGCACCATCGTGCGCTGGATCTTCTGGTCGAACAGGCGCGACTCCACCACCGTCAACCAGTCCACCCGCGAACCGCTCGTCTGGTCGATCCGCTCCAGCGCACCCATCAATTCGTCCATGCTCAGGTCACGGCCCCCCACCAGCGCGCCGCCGGCACCCGGCTTGGGCTTGAACTCCGCCGGGCTCAGGCCCGCCAGGCCTGCAACCCGTTCACCCAGCGAGTCGATCTGCACCATGCGCGCCTGCATTTCGCCCAGCTTGCGGGCCATGGCGTCGAGGTTGGCGCGCATGTAGGCGTTCTGGGTATTCGCTTCGTCCTGGTGCACCAGACGCGCCACCGGCGCAAACCCGGGCCAGCCCTGGCGCACCCCCTCCAGAAACACCCAGTGGTACGTGGTGATCGCCCCCAGCATCAGCAGCACCGACGCGAGCACTCCGACACCGACGAGCTTGAGTCCACTGAGGTGCATGGCGCGGCTCTTGGCCAGCCAGGCGTCCGTGATAATGATGTGCACTGCTCTACCTTTCCAGGCCGCCCAGATTCAACCAGGCCACCTTCATCGCATGTCTACCGCCCCCCGATCCCACAACACCATGCTCAGCCTGGAGCAGGCCGTGGGAGCTGCGCCTACGCTCGCCGCGCTGCAGGAGCGCATCCGGGAGTCCCGTTGGTGCCTGGATCAGGTGCAACACCTGATCCCCGCCAGCTTGCGTCCGCATGTGCTGGCCGGCCCCTTGCAAGATCAGGAGTGGTGCCTGCTGGTGGCCAGTTCCGCCGCGTCGACCAAACTGCGCCATTTGCTGCCTTCGCTGCAACTGGCTTTGACCCAAAGGGGTGCGCAGGTTAACGCAATCCGCATCAAAGTCCAAACGCCGGGACGATGAGCGCGCCCTGAGCCTGCGCGGGCGGTGCCTGGTGCCGCTTGTCTGACTCGAACAGACGACCTATCGCTTACAAGGCGATTGCTCTACCAACTGAGCTAAAGCGGCGGGTTGAACGAAAAATTCTACTTGACGCGCTTGAGCTGGGGCCTGCCGCCCGGCCGACCAGGGCCTGCCGGTGGATCGGGCAGATCACCCGACGCGGGCGCGCCATCGCTGGGAACGGACCGCAGCGGGCCCCGGGCGGGACCGTCGGAGGCCTCTTCGACACCCGAAGGTGCATCGGGCACCACAGCGGCGTCCACGGCGGACCCGGAGGAAACGGCCGCCGCGGGCGGCGCTGGAAAGGCCATGCCTTGGCCGTTCTCGCGCGCATAGATGGCGATCACATGGCTGATCGGCACAATGATCTCGCGCGCCACCCCGCCGAACCGGGCCTTGAATTCGATGAATTCATTGCCCAGCTTGAGCGAGCTGGTGGCTTCCATGCTCACGTTGAGCACGATCTCACCGTTCTTCACGAACTCCATGGGCACCCGCACCGACGCATCGACCTGGACGGCGATGTAGGGCGAGAACCCATTGTCGGCACACCATTCGTGCAAGGCACGGATCAGGTACGGCCGCGTGGAGGGGATTTCCGGTTCGAAGGTACTCATGAAGTTTCTGGCTTGGTCCCCTGCGAGACCGCGTGCCGTTTACTTGCGCATCACCTTTTCGGACGGCGTGAGCGCCTCGATGTAGGCCGGGCGCGAGAAGATGCGCTCGGCGTACTTGAGCAGAGGAGCAGCGTTCTTGCTGAGTTCGATGCCGTAGAAATCCAGGCGCCACAGCAGGGGGGCGATGGCCACGTCCAGCATGGAGAAATTGTCACCCAGCATGAACTTGTTCTTCAGAAACACCGGTGCGAGCTGGGTCAGGCGATCGCGGATGTGCGAACGGGCCTTCTCCAGCGCTTTCTCGTTGCCCTTGGTGCTGCGCGATTCGAGCATGGACACGTGCGTGAACAACTCTTTCTCGAAGTTCAGCAGGAACAGGCGCACGCGCGCGCGGTCCACCGGGTCGCCGGGCATCAGCTGGGGATGCGGGAAGCGTTCGTCGATGTACTCGTTGATGATGTTCGATTCGTACAGGATGAGATCGCGTTCGACCAGGATAGGCACCTGGCCATACGGGTTCATCACGCTGATGTCTTCAGGCTTGTTGTACAGGTCGACGTCCCGGATCTCGAAATCCATGCCTTTTTCAAACAGCACGAAACGGCAGCGGTGGGAGTAAGGGCAGGTGGTGCCCGAATACAAGACCATCATGTGGGAGTCTCCTTAAAGCAAAAAACAGTGGCTTGCGAACATGCCCGTCGGGCATTGCAAACCACTGTGGAACGGTCGGGCCGGCCTCCCATGAGACCGCCCCAGCCGGATCGGATTATTTGACGTCTTTCCAGAAGGCCGCATTCAAGCGCCAGGCCACGATGGTGAAAGCCGCCAGGAACAGCATCACCCACACGCCGATGCGCACGCGGGAGTTCTGGGAAGGCTCGGCCATCCACTGCAGGTAGGCCACCAGGTCGCCAACGTTTTCTTCGTAGCGCGCATCGCTCAGGGTGCCGGGTTTGACCTGCTCCCAGCCTTTGACACGGTCCACCTCGTGGCCGTGGCTCATCACCTTCTCGTGCACCGGACGGCGCTCGCCTTGCAGCTCCCACAGCGGGTGGGGCATGCCGATGTTCGGGAACACCAGGTTGTTCCAGCCGGTCGGCTTGGTGTCGTCGCGGTAGTAGGTGCGCAGCAGGGTGTAGACGTAGTCGGCACCGGTGCCCGCGCTGCTGGAGCGCGAACGGGCGATCAGGCTGAGGTCGGGCGGGTTCACGCCGAAGAACTGCTTGGCCTGCTTCGGATCGATGGCGGCCTTCATCGTGTCACCGATCTTGTCGGTCGTGAAGGTCAGGTTCTCAGCGATCTGCTTGTCGTTCAGGCCGATGTCGCGCAGGCGGTTGTAGCGCATGAACGCCGCCGAGTGGCAGCTCAGGCAGTAGTTGACGAACAGTTTGGCGCCGTTCTGCAGGGCGGCCATGTCGTTGGTGCGCTGAGGCGCCTTGTCCAGCGGGAAGTTTCCACCAGCGGCCAGCGCCGCGCCCGACAAGCCCAGGGCCAGCATGAAGCCCAAGAGGATTTTTTTCATTTGCTTGACTCTCCGGATTGGCTCTGTGGGTTCAGTGGGGCTGGAACGTGACGCGCTGGGGCACCGGCTTGAATTCGCCGATGCGGCTCCACCAGGGCATCAGCAGGAAGAAGCCGAAGTAGAACAGCGTACCCAACTGGGACACCCGCTCGCCAATGGGCGACGGCGGTTGCACCCCGAGATAACCGAGGATCAGGAAGTTGATCACGAACACCGTGTACAGCCAGATGTTCCAGTTCGGGCGGTAGCGGATGGACTTGACCGGGCTGTGATCAAGCCAGGGCAGGAAGAACAGGATGATGACGGCGCCACCCATGGCGACCACGCCCCAGAACTTGGCATCGATGGACAGCATCAGCGCCACCAGCACCAGTGCGGCGATCACGATGCCACCCTTGATCGCGCCGGACACCTTGGCCTTGAGCGCACCCAGGACCGCCGCGATGACGACGATGGCCACCAGGGCGTACATCATTTCGGTGGTGATGGCACGCAGCATCGAGTAGAACGGCGTGAAGTACCAGACCGGCGCGATGTGCAGGGGCGTCACCAGCGGGTCGGCCGGGATGAAGTTGTTGTACTCGAGGAAGTAGCCGCCAAACTCGGGGGCGAAGAAGATGATCGCCGAGAACACCATCAGGAAGACCGAGACGCCCAGGATGTCGTGCACGGTGTAGTACGGGTGGAACGGGATGCCGTCCAGCGGCTTGCCCGATGCGTCCTTGGTGGCCTTGATCTCCACACCGTCGGGGTTGTTGGAGCCCACTTCGTGCAAGGCGATCAGGTGAGCGACCACCAGACCCAGCAGCACCAACGGCACAGCGATCACGTGGAAGCTGAAGAAGCGGTTCAGCGTGGCGTCGCCCACCACAAAGTCGCCGCGGATCAGCAGCGCCAGGTCGGGACCGACGAAGGGAATGGCGGAGAACAGGTTGACGATCACCTGGGCGCCCCAGTAGGACATCTGGCCCCAGGGCAGCAGGTAGCCCATGAAGGCCTCGGCCATCAGGCACAGGAAGATCGCGCAGCCGAACACCCAGACCAACTCACGCGGCTTGCGGTAGCTGCCGTAGATGAGGCCGCGAAACATGTGCAGGTACACCACCACGAAGAACGCCGAGGCGCCGGTGGAGTGCATGTAGCGGATCAGCCAGCCCCAGGGCACGTCGCGCATGATGTACTCGACCGACGCGAAGGCGAGATTGGCGTCGGGCTTGTAGTGCATCACCAGAAAGATGCCGGTGACGATCTGGATCACGAGCACCAGCAGGGCCAGCGAGCCGAAGAAGTACCAGAAGTTGAAGTTCTTGGGCGCGTAGTACTCGGAGAGGTGCTCCTTGTACAGCTTGGATGCCGGGAACCGGTTGTCGATCCAGTTCAGCGCTTTCTGACCGATCGGCGCGTCGGGGGAAATTTCTTTGAATTCAGCCATGGGGATGCCTCTGTGATCCGTTGTCTGTCAGTGCCGCTCAGGCCTGCTTCTCTTCACCCACCAGCAAGGTGGTGTCGGACAGGTAGTAGTGCGGCGGCACTTCCAGGTTGTCGGGCGCCGGCTTGTTCTTGAACACGCGGCCGGCCACGTCGAAGGTGGAGCCGTGGCAGGCGCACAGGAAGCCGCCCTTCCAGTCGTCCGGCAGCGAAGGCTGCGGGCCGGGGGTGAGCTTGTCGCCGGGGGAACAACCGAGGTGGGTGCAGATGCCCACGGTCACGAGGAATTCGGGCTTGATGGAACGGTGGCGGTTCTTGGCGTAGGCCGGCGTCGGGTAGGCCGTGCGGTCCGAGTTCGGATCGGCCAGTTGACCCTCGATGGTCTCGAGCGCGGCGAGCTGCTCGGGCGTGCGGCGCAGGATCCACACCGGCTTGCCGCGCCATTCGACAACGATCTTTTCCCCCGGCTGGATGCCGGAGATGTCCACTTCCACGGCGGCGCCCGCGGCCTTGGCCCGTTCGGATGGCTGGAAGGTGCTCACGAAGGGAACGGCGACAGCGGCAGCACCAGCACCACCCATGGCGCAGGAGGTGATCAGCCAGGTTCTGCGGCTGCGATCAACAGTCGCACCGGCGGTTGCTTCACTCATGGGGATCTTTCAATGGGGTCGAGACGGGACACTAGGGACAACCCGGCATTGTACTGGAGCAGTCAAGGGGCTTTACCGCTTGTCGGGGTGTGGAACTTGGCTATTGCCCGGGAGGGCTCGATACCAGCGGACGCCACGCACGACTGTGTGAGAATGCCTCTCGACTTTCCGCCATCCATTTCAATCACTCGCCAACCGGAGGACCTCATGGGCATGTTGCAAGAGTTCAAGGAATTTGCCGTCAAGGGCAACGTGATCGACCTCGCCGTGGGCGTGATCATCGGCGGGGCTTTCGGCAAGATCGTCACTTCCATGGTCGACGACGTGATCATGCCCATCGTGGGCGCCATCTTCGGGAGCCTGGATTTCACCAACCTGTACCTCGCGCTCGGCAAAGTGCCCGAGGGCACGCCCGCGACGCTGGCCGGGCTGAAAGCGGCCGGCGTGCCGACCCTGGCCTATGGCAACTTCATCACGGTGGCGCTGAACTTCACCATCATGGCGTTCATCATCTTCATCATGGTCAAGCAGATCAACCGCCTCAAGCGCGAAGCGCCCGCCGCCCCGGCCGAGCCGCCCGCAACGCCCGAAGACATCGCCCTGCTGCGCGAGATCCGCGACAGCCTGCGCAAGTAAGCGTCAGCCGCTTCCGACCACGCCGCACCCCTCACGGGGCTGCGGCGTTTTTCATGCCTCAGACGCCCGTGGCTGCCTGGGCCGCGTCGATGGCTGCCAGCAGGCTGGTGGCGCTGGCCTGGCCGGTGCCGGCGATGTCGAACGCCGTGCCGTGGTCGGGGCTGGTGCGCACGAAGGGCAGGCCCAGCGTGGTGTTCACGCCGTGTTCCAGACCCAGCAGCTTGACGGGAATGAGTCCCTGGTCGTGGTACATCGCCACCACCACGTCAAAAGCCCCCTGACGGGCGCGCATGAACACCGTGTCGGGTGCGTGCGGCCCACTGGCCTGCACCCCTTCCTGTTGCGCCTGTGCCACCGCCGGCGCAATGGTCTCGATTTCTTCCCGACCGAACAATCCCCCTTCCCCCGCGTGCGGGTTCAGCCCGGCCACCGCGATGCGTGGCGCGGCCAGCCCGGTTCGCCGGAAATGCGCGTCGGTGATGCGGATGGTCTGCAGCACCTGGGCCTGCGTCACGGCTTGCAGCGCCAGCTGCAAGGACACATGAATGCTCACCAGCACGGTGCTCAACCCGGGGCAGCTGAGCATCATGCGCACCGGCAGCGCAGAGATCGGCACGCCGGCGTGCGCCGCCGCGAGCGCCTGCAGCAACTCGGTGTGACCCGGGTGGTCGACACCGGCCGCCGCCAGCGCTTCCTTGTGGATGGGCGCGGTCACCAGGGCTCGGGCTCGTCCCGACAGGGTCGCCTGTGCGGCCCACCGAATGCAGTCGGCTGCCGCCAGCCCGGCCTCGGCGCTCACACGCCCCGTGGGTACCGGTCGGGCCAGCGAACACGCCTGCACCACCGCCATGCATCCCGGAGGCACCGCGTCAAGGTCCGACAACGCCTCGATTTCGGCCAGCATCAGCGCTTCGGCGGCCGAGCCCCGCTCCGCCACCGTGGCGCGCAAGGCCTGGTGCATCGTCGCCACGTCGCCGGCCACCACCACCTGGCGCTGCAGCGCCGGCCGTTCACGAAACGCCTTGGCGATGATCTCGGGCCCGATGCCCGCGGGATCGCCCATGCTCAGAATCAGCGGAGGGGGTGGGAACGGCGGCATGTGGCGCCTCAGGCGGGGTTGTCGATGTCGATGAACACGTGCGCCAGCCCCAGCTGCGCGGCCACATGGGCACCGACGGCAGGCGCGCCATAGCGCTCGGACGCGTGGTGGCCGCAGGCGATGTAGGCGACGCCACATTCGCGGGCATAGTGCGCCTGCGGCTCGGAAATCTCGCCGGTGATGAACACATCCGCACCGGCCGCGATGGCCGCCTCGAAGTAGCCCTGCGCGCCGCCCGTGCACAGCGCCACATGGCGCACCGGACGATCGGGCTCGGCGACCAAGGTCACTGCGCGACCCAGGCACCGGGCCACATGATCGGCCAGCGCGGCGGCCGACTCGCTGCGGCGCTCGCCCATGAAGCCCAGGGCCTGCTCGCCGAAGCGGCTGCGCGCGTCGGCGTACACGGCCACCCCCAGTTGGCGTGCAAGCTGCGCGTTGTTGCCCAGCTCGGGGTGCGCATCCAGCGGCAGGTGGTAGGCCAGCAAATTGATGTCATGCGCCAGCAGCAGCGCCAGACGCTGCTTCATCCAGCCAGTCACGCGGCCGTCCTGGCCGCGCCAGAACAGGCCGTGGTGCACCAGGATGGCCTCGGCGCCCTCCTTCACGGCGGCCTCGATCAGCGCCCTGCTGGCGGTTACCCCGCTCACCAGCTTGCGCACTTCTGCCCGGCCCTCGACCTGCAACCCGTTCGGCCCATAGTCCTTGAACTGGGTTGGCTGCAGCAGCGTGTCAAGGGCATCGGTCAGGGCGGCGCGGGAAACGGCAGGGTGGTCGGTGCGCGGATCGGGCATGGGCAGTCGGCGTGGGGCAAGGCGGAGCCCTCCATTCTGACACCCCCTCCTCCACCGACCGGGTCGCCCGCCTCTTGAAGCCGTCGCCGTTCACGCCCATATGCGGGACAATATCGGCGGACGCGGCCAAGGCCGCGCCCCTCCTCAACCCGCTCGACATCCCCATGAAACGACTCTGGCTCCTGTTCGCCCAAACCGTTACTGTGCTCGTGGCGGCATTGTTCGTGGTGGGCACCTTGCAGCCCCAATGGCTGGGCCGCCAGACCGCCGTGGTGCCCGTGTTCGAGGCCCCATCGGGCACGCCAGTGGCGAGGGTCGAGGGCACCGGGAGCTTTCGCGCCGCCGCCCGCACCGCATCGCCGGCCGTGGTGAGCATCAACACCAGCAAGGCGCCAGCCCACAACCCGCAAAGCGCGGATCCCTGGTTCCGGTTTTTCTTTGGCGACCAGGCCCCCTCGCAGCAGCAAAGTGGCCTGGGATCGGGCGTGATCGTCAGTCCTGCCGGCTACGTGCTCACCAACAACCACGTCATCGAAGAAGCCGACGAGATCGAGGTCATCCTCAACGACGGCCGCAAGGCCGTGGCGGAGGTGATCGGTACCGACCCGGAAACCGATCTGGCGATCCTGAAGATCAACCTGACCGACCTGCCCGTGATCACCCTGGGCAACTCCGATGCGCTGGAAATCGGTGACCAGGTGCTGGCCATCGGCAACCCGTTTGGCGTGGGCCAGACCGTCACCAGCGGCATCGTCAGCGCACTTGGCCGCACCCAGCTGGGCATCAACACCTTCGAGAACTTCATCCAGACCGATGCCGCCATCAACCCGGGCAATTCGGGCGGCGCACTGGTGGACGTGAGCGGTCAGCTGATGGGCATCAACACCGCGATCTACTCACGCTCCGGCGGCTCGATGGGCATCGGCTTTGCCATCCCCACCTCCACCGCGCGCAGCGTGATGGAAGCCATCGTGAAGGACGGACAGGTCACGCGCGGCTGGATCGGCGTGGAGCCCCAGGACCTGAGCCCCGAACTCGCCGAGAACTTCGGCATGCAGCCGGGCACGGGCGTCATCATCAGCGGCGTGCTGCAGAACGGCCCCGCCGCCCAGGCCGGCATTCGTCCAGGCGATGTGATCACCGCCGTGGCCGGCCGCTCGGTGAACAACGTCGCGCAGCTGCTGTCGGCCGTGGCCAACCTGTCGCCGGGCACGCCCGCGTCGCTCGATGTGGTGCGGCGCGAGGGCAAGACGAAGATCGAGGTCACACCGGGCCGGCGCAACCTGCCGCGTCAGCAGGCCACCCCACGCTGAAGCGCGGGATCGATCAAGCCGCCGGCTTTTCTTCTTCCTTGGCCTCTTCGTCGGTCTTGGCCGACGCCTTGATGAACCACTGCGCGCCCCAGATGCCCAGCTCGTAGAGCAGGCACATGGGCACGGCCAGCGCCAGCTGGGAGATCACGTCCGGCGGCGTCACGACGGCCGCGATGACGAAGGCCACGACGATGAAGTAGCCCCGGAACTCCTTGAGCTTCTGCACCGTCACCATGTTCATCTTGACCAGCAGCACCACGACGATGGGCACCTGGAACGCCAGGCCAAAGGCGAGGTACAGCGACAGAATGGCCTCCACGTACGAGGCGATATCGGGCGTGGCGGCCACGCTCGCCGGCGTGAACTTCTGGATGAAGCCGAACATCTTGTCCAGCACGAAGAACTGCACGAACGCGATGCCGATGTAAGCCAGCAAGCTGCCCAGCACGATCAGGGGCACGGCGAAGCGCTTCTCGTGGCTGTACAGGCCGGGTGCCACGAAGGCCCACACCTGGTACATCCACCAGGGCAGGGACAGCAGCAACGCCGCCATGGCCAGCACCTTGATCGGCACGAAGAAGGGCGAGAACACGCCCACGGCGATCAGCTTGGCGTCGGGCGGCATGTGGGCCCGGATCGGCACCGCGATCAGGTCGATCAGACCGCTGGGACCGGGCCAGACGGCCAACAGGGCCATGCAGATGGCCAGGCCGATGATGCCGTACAGCAGCCGGTCGCGCAGCTCCATCAGGTGCTGGACAAACGGCTGCTCGGAACCGGCGAGTTCGTCGGTGGAATCTTTGGGATCGGACATCAACGGGGAGCGGAAGAGGAGCGGGGCCGGAACCGGGCCACGCGGGCCGCACCCGACTGGGTGCGGGTGCGCACGCCGGTGCGGGCCTTGAACCACTGGGGCATCGCCTTCTGCTTCAGGCGCCAGTTCTTCTTGGGGTGTTTGTAAACCGGTGGGGTTTCGAGTGAGCCGTTGGAACCATAGGTCGTGGACGTGCCATCCAGGCCAGCGGTCGCGTCCGACCACGATTTCTCAAAATCGTTGGCACCGCTCTGCACCGAGGCTTCCACGTCGCGCGCCGCCTCGGTCACCGAGTCCTTCATCTTCTTGAGCTCTTCGAGCTCCATGGAGCGGCTGACCTCGGCCTTGACGTCGGACACGTAGCGCTGCGCCTTGCCCAGCAGGGCGCCCACCGTGCGGGCGACGCGAGGCAGCTTTTCGGGGCCGATGACGATCAACGCCACCGCCCCGATGAGGGCGAGCTTGGAAATGCCCAGATCAATCATGTGTCGGCCATCCTGCGGGCAATGTTGGGCGGGAGGTCCGCCCGGAAACGGTGCTGCCTAGGGTATTCAAACCCACCGCGGGCAGCAGGAGCATCAGCTTTTGTGCTTGGCTTCGACGTCGATCGTGTTCTTGTCGGTGCGGGTGTCCTGCGTCACCTGCCCCGCGGGGGCCGCCGCCGCGTTGTCGGCGGGAGTCTGGCCACCCTCCTTGATGCCGTCCTTGAAGCCCTTGACCGCACCGCCCAGATCGGAACCGATGTTCTTGAGCTTCTTGGTGCCGAACACCATCACCACGATCAGCAGCACGATCAACCAGTGCCAGATGGAAAACGAACCCATGAGTTACTCCAGATAGGGAAATAGGGAAGCGAGAGCCGCTATGCGTGGGATTCTAAGCCCCGGTGGGAGTTCAGCCGCCCTCGCGGCGCAATACCAGGGCCCGCCGGACGGCACTTATCCACGCAACCAGGGCCGGGGACCACCCATCACGTGCACGTGAAGGTGGTGCACCTCCTGCCCGCCTTCCCCACCGTTGTTGCACACGATGCGAAATCCGCCTTCGGGGTATGGATTGCAACCCTGCTCCAGCGCCAGGCGTGGGGCCAGGGTCATGATGCGGCCCATCAGCCGCTCGTGCTCAGGGCCCAACTGGGCCATGGAGGGGATGTGCGCCTTCGGCACCATGAGGAAATGCACCGGCGCCCAGGGGTTGATGTCGTGAAAGACGTAAAGGTCTTCGTCTTCGTAGACCTTTTTCGACGGGATCTGGCCGGCAATGATCTTGCAAAAGATGCAATTCGGGTCGTGAGCGCTCATGGGATCGGAGGTGTTAGTCGGGCATGGCCTGGCTGGCGTTCATGCGCACCATGCCCTTGACGATGCGGTAGAGGAACCAGATGGAGATCAGGCACCAGGCAATCCAGCCGGGCGCCAGGAACAGCAGCCACAGCGGCAGGGTCACCAGGTACAGCACGGCGGCCCAGATGACGGTGCGGATGCGCCAGGAGAAATGGCTCGCTTGCCAGGTGCCCTCGGCATCGCTTTTTTTCACGAGGTCGACGATCAAGGCGATGATGAGCAACACCGGGCTGGCCTGCGCGCCGGGCAACACCGCCGCCACGGCCACGATCAGGTGCAAGAGGTAGCTGACCCAGCCCACCGTCTTGAGGGACTGGGCCTTCTCGCTGTCGACCGCCTTGACGTCAATGATGTCGCTCATCACAAGCTCCTTTCAGCCAGCTTCCGGACCGGCTGCAGCCTCTCGCTGCAGCACTTTGCGCATCGCCTTTTCCTCCAGGCCGCTCAGGCCCTCGCGGCGCACCAGTTCGGCCACCACGTCGGCCGGGCTCAGGTTGTAGTGCGCCAGCGCGATCATGCTGTGAAACCAAAGGTCGGCGATTTCGTTGACCAGCTTCTGGGGGTCGCCGCCGTGGTCGGCGTCCTTGGCCGCCATCACCGCCTCGGTGGCCTCTTCGCCGATCTTTTTCAGGAAGGTGTCGGGCCCCTTGTGCAACAGGCGGGCCACGTAGCTTTTTTCGGGATCGCCCCCGTTGGCCGGTTTGCGGCTTTCGATCACGGCGGCCAGGCGCGCCAGGTCATCGGTGGTGGACATGTCGGTTCACTTGTAGATCGATTCGGGGTCTTTGAGCACGGGCTCGACGGCGCGCCACTGGCCGCCCTCGAAGCGCTGGAAGAAGCAGCTGTGACGGCCAGTGTGGCAGGCAATGCCGGGTTCGTGCCCCAGCTGCGTGACCTTGAGCAGCACCACGTCGTTGTCGCAGTCCATGCGGATGTCGTGCACGGTCTGCACGTGGCCCGACTCCTCCCCCTTGAACCACAGCCGTTCGCGTGAGCGGCTGTAATAGACCGCACGGCCCAGTTCGGCCGTCTTCTGCAGAGCCTCGCGGTTCATCCAGGCGAACATCAACACGTCGCCCGAGGCGGCTTCCTGCGCGATCACAGGCACCAGGCCTTGCGCGTCCCACTTCACTTCATCGAGCCAGTTCATGGCAGGAATCTACCATGGGGCCCGGGCTTGACGCCCCTGGCGGCCGGAATGCCGTTAGGATGGTCCAGGCACCGGTCCGAGGCACACCGCCCCGACCCCAACCATGACAAGGAACACCATGAAACTCCGCACCCTGCTCCTGGTCCTCTTCATCCTGTTCATCGCAGGCTTCGTGGCCCTGAACTTCGAACAGATCCTGCAACCCACCGCGCTCAATTTCGGTTTCACCCAGGTGCAAGCGCCCATGGGCCTGGTGTTGCTGGGCATGCTCGCCCTGGTGCTCGTGGTGTTTCTGGCCGCGCTGGTGTACTACCAGACGCTGCACCTGATGGAGGTCCGCCGCATCACCCGCGAGGCGGCCGACCAGCGCCTGCTGGCCGACAAGGCCGAAGCTTCGCGCTTCACCGAGTTGCGGCAGTACCTGCAGACCGAACTGCAGGCCACCACGACACGCGAACAGGCGTTGTCGGAGAAGGTGCACACCAAGCTGGACCAGGTCCAGTCCGCGCTGACCCAGGTGATCGAGCAGACCGGCAACAGCGTGAGTGCGAGCGTGGGCGAGCTGGAAGACCGGCTGGAGCGCCAGCTTCCACCCCGCCACAGCGGCGACCACCTCTGAAGAAACGCCTCAGCGCCGGACCGGGATGCCGCGTTCGGCCATGCGCGCCTTGGCCTGCGCCACGGTGAACTCGCCGTAGTGGAAGATGCTGGCGGCCAGCACGGCATCCGCTCCACCCTGTTGCACGCCATCGGCCAGGTGGTCAAGGTTGCCCACGCCCCCCGAGGCGATCACCGGCACGCTCACCGCGTCGGCCACCGCGCGGGTCAGCGCCAGATCGAAGCCGGACTTGGTGCCATCGCGGTCCATGCTGGTGAGCAGGATTTCGCCGGCACCGAAGTCAGCCATCTTCGAGGCCCAGGCCACGGCGTCCAGGCCGGTGTTCTTGCGCCCACCGTGGCTGTAGACGTCCCAGCCTTCGCCGCGCTGGGCCAGGTCGTCGCCCTGGCGGCGCTTGGCATCGATCGCGACCACGATGCACTGCGCACCGTACTTGTCCGACGCGTCGCGGATCACCTGCGGGTTGGCGATCGCAGCCGAGTTGAAGCTGGTCTTGTCGGCGCCGGCATTGAGCAGGCGGCGGACGTCTTCCACCGTGCGCACGCCACCACCCACCGTGAGCGGAATGAAGACCTGCGAAGCGACGGCCTCGATGATGTGCAGGATCAGGTCCCGGCCATCGGAGGTGGCCGTGATGTCCAGGAAGGTGAGTTCGTCGGCACCCTGCTCGTTGTAGCGGGCAGCGATCTCTACCGGGTCGCCCGCATCGCGCAATTCCACGAAGTTGACGCCCTTGACGACGCGGCCGCCGGTGACGTCCAGGCAGGGAATGATGCGCTTGGCGAGCATGGGCTGCGTTATCCGTTCAGGTCGTCGGCCAGCTGCTGCGCGGCCTCGAAGTCAAGGTCGCCGCTGTAGATCGAGCGGCCACAGATCACGCCTTCGACGCCTTCGTCTTCCACGGCACACAGCGCGCGGATGTCTTCCAGGTTGGACAGGCCGCCCGAGGCGATCACGGGAATCGACAGCGCCTGCGCCAGCTTGACGGTGGCCTCGATGTTGATGCCCGAAAGCATGCCGTCGCGGCCGATGTCGGTGTAGATGATGCCTTCGACGCCGTAGTCCTCGAACTTCTTGCCCAGGTCCACCACCTCGTGGCCGGTGAGCTTGCTCCAGCCATCGGTGGCGACCTTGCCGTCCTTGGCGTCCAGGCCCACGATGATGTGGCCGCCGAACGCCGTGCAGGCGTCCTGCAGGAAGCCAGGGTTCTTCACCGCCGCCGTGCCGATGATCACGTAGCGCAGGCCGGCGTCCAGGTAACGCTCGATGGTGTCGAGGTCGCGGATGCCACCGCCCAGCTGCACGTCCACTTCCGAACCCACCTCCTTGAGAATGGCGCGGATCGCCTGCTCGTTCTTGGGCTTGCCAGCAAAGGCACCGTTGAGGTCCACCAGGTGCACACGGCGCGCGCCCTTGTTGACCCAGCTGCGGGCGATGGCCGCCGGGTCTTCGCCGAACACCGTGGATTGGTCCATGTCGCCCTGTTTGAGGCGAACGCACTGGCCGTCTTTCAGATCAATGGCAGGAATCAGCAGCATGATGGTGTGGGTGAAGGGCGGATGGACTCAGGGATTCCAGGACAGGAAATTGCGGTAGAGCGCCAGCCCCTGATCGGCGCTTTTTTCCGGGTGAAACTGGGTGGCAAAAATATTATCGCGGGCAATGGCCGCCGCAAAGCGCCCGCCGTAGTCCGCTTCACCCACGCTGTGCACCGCCTGGGCAGGCCGGGCGTAGAAGCTGTGCACGAAATAGAAATAGGCGCCGTCCGCGATGCCCGACCACAGCGGGTGGGCCGGGCCCCGGCCCAGTTCGTTGAACACGGGGTTCCACCCCATCTGGGGCACCTTGAAACGGCTGCCATCGGCCTGCAAACGCCCTTCCAGCTGGAAACGCACGACTTCGCCGGGGATCAGGCCCAGGCCGTCGGTCGGTCCTTCCTCGCTGCGGTCCAGCAACATCTGCATGCCCACGCAGACACCGAACAGCGGTTTGTGGGCGGCGGCATGCAGCACGGCCTCCAGCAAACCGGACGCGGCAAGCTCGCGCATGCAATCGCCCATGTGGCCCTGGCCGGGCAGCACCACGCGGTCGGCGTCCAGCACCTCCTGGGCCCGGGCGGTGACGCGCACCTCCACGTCCTGCGCGCGCGCCACGTGTTGCACCGCCTGCGATACCGAGCGCAGGTTCCCGCTGCCGTAGTCCACCACGGCGACCGTCTTGCGTTTCATCGGGGTGAAGAACTCAGAGCGAGCCTTTGGTCGAGGGAATCACGTCGCCCATGCGCGGGTCGCGCTCCAGGGCCATGCGCAGTGCTCGGGCGAAAGCCTTGAACACGGTTTCGGCCTGGTGGTGGGCGTTTTCGCCGTGCAGGTTGTCGATGTGCAGGGTCACGCCGGCATGGTTGACGAAGCCCTGGAAGAACTCGAAGGCGAGCTGCGTGTCGAAGCCACCGACCATGCCGCTCTTGAACGGCACGCGCATGTGCAGGCCCGGGCGGCCCGAGAAATCGATCACGACGCGCGACAGGGCCTCGTCCAGCGGCACGTAGGCGTGGCCATAGCGGCGGATGCCCTTCTTGTCGCCCACGGCCTGCGCAAAGGCCTGGCCGAGCGTGATGCCCACGTCTTCCACCGTGTGGTGCCCGTCGATGTGCAGGTCGCCCTTGGCCTGCACGTCGAGGTCGATCAACCCGTGGCGGGCGATCTGGTCCAGCATGTGGTCGAAGAAACCGATGCCGGTGGACAGGCTGGCCTGCCCCGTGCCGTCGAGGTTGATGCGCACGCCGATCTGCGTCTCCGAGGTGTTGCGTTGCACTTGGGCCACGCGGTCGGACACGGCGGGGGCGGGAGGCGTCTGGGTCATAGGGCGGTCTGGAGGGCTCGGATCAGCTGGGCGTTTTCCGACGGTGTACCCACCGTCAGGCGCAGACAATGGGTCAGCAAAGGATGCATTCTAGAAACATTCTTCACCAGAATTCCCTGGACCTTGAGCGCATCGAAGCAGCGTTGTGCATCGGGCACACGCACCAGCACCATGTTGGCCTCGCTCGGGAAGGGTGTGACGCCCGGCATGGCCGCCAGCGCGTCGATCAGCAAAGCGCGCTGTTCGCGGATCTGCGAGGCCTGGTCGGCGAAAACTTCGGCGTGCTCCAGCGCGAACAGGGCGCACTCGGCGTTGAGCACGCTCACGTTGTACGGCGGGCGCAGTTTGTCGATCTCGTGCACCAGCGCCTGCGCACCCACCATGTAGCCGATGCGCACGCCGGCCAGGCCGAACTTGGAGAGGGTGCGCATGAGCAGCACGTGCGCATGGGCCGCCGGCTGGGCGCGAATCTCGTCCAGCCAGCTGTGGCTGGAGAACGGCTGGTAGGCCTCGTCCATCACCACCAGGCCACCGAAACCGGCCGCCTCGGCGATCAGGCGGCGGATGGTGTCCGCGTTCCAGAGGTTGGCGGTGGGGTTGTTGGGGTAGGCGATGTAGGTGACGGCCGGCTTGTGCTCGCGCATCGCGGCCAGCATGGCCGGCTCGTCCAGCTCGAAATCGGCCGTAAGCGGCACGCCCACGAACTTCAGGCCCTGCAACTGGGCGCTCATGGCGTACATGACGAAGCCCGGCAGGGGGGCCAGGATGGTGGCGCCTGGCAGGTCGCAGCCCATGGCGAGCAGCGAAATCAGTTCGTCCGAGCCGTTGCCCAGCATCAGGCCGCAGCCCGCAGGGAGGTCGATATGGCGGGCCAGCGCTTGCTTGAGCTCGTCGATGCGGGCGCCGGGGTAGCGGTGGATGGCCACCGCGCCCAGGCGCGCGCCCAACTCGGCCTGCAGGGCGGGCGGCAGGGCGAACGGGTTCTCCATCGCATCGAGCTTGACCATGCCGGTCGAGTCCTGGATGGCGTAGGCGTGCATGGACTGCACGTCCTGGCGGATCGTGTTCAAAGGGTTCTGGCTCATGAGGCACCCCGCATCGGCGGCACGTCCTTGAGCCGCATTTCGGCCGCGCGCGCATGCGCCTGCAGGCCCTCGCCATAGGCCATTTCGGCCGCGATGGCGCCCAGGCTCTGCGCGCCGGCCTGGCTCACCTCGATCAGGCTGCTGCGTTTCTGGAAGTCGTACACGCCCAAAGGCGAGGAAAAGCGCGCGGTGCCGCTGGTGGGCAACACGTGGTTGGGGCCGGCGCAGTAGTCGCCCAGGCTTTCGCTGGTGTACGCGCCGAGGAAGATGGCACCCGCGTGCCGCAGCAGAGGCTCCCAGCGGTGCGGCTCGCTGCTGGACACCTCCAGGTGCTCGGGCGCGATGCGGTTGCTGATCGCGCAGGCCTCGTCCATGTCGCGGGTGTGGATCAGCGCTCCCCGGTCGTTCAGGCTCTTGGCAATGATGGGCGCGCGCGGCATGCTGGGCAGCAGGCGGTCGATCTCGCGCTGCACCGCGTCGATGTAGGCAGCGTCCGGGCACAGCAGGATGCTCTGGGCCAACTCGTCGTGCTCGGCCTGGCTGAAGAGGTCCATCGCCACCCATTCGGCCGGCGTGCTGCCGTCGGCCAGCACCAGGATTTCGCTCGGGCCGGCGATCATGTCGATGCCCACGGTGCCGAACACGCGCTTCTTGGCGCTGGCCACGTAGGCGTTGCCGGGGCCGGTGATCTTGTCGACCTTGGGCACGGTGGCCGTGCCGTAGGCCAGCGCGGCCACGGCCTGCGCGCCGCCGATGGTGAAGGCGCGGGTGACGCCAGCCACGTAGGCCGCCGCGAGCACCAGGTCGTTGCGCTCGCCGCGCGCCGAGGTGCCCGAACCGCTGCCGCCGGTGGCCACACTGCCGCGCACCGGCGTGGGCACCACCATGATGATTTCCTGCACGCCGGCCACGTGCGCGGGCACGGCGTTCATGATCAGGCTGGACGGGTAGGCCGCCTTGCCGCCGGGCACGTAGATGCCCACGCGGTCCAGTGGCGTGACCTTCTGGCCCAGCAGCGTGCCGTCCTCGTCGCGGTAGCTCCAGCTTTCGCCGCCGGCCTTCTTCTGCGCTTCGTGGTAGCTGCGCACGCGGCGTGTGGCGGCTTGCAAGGCCTCGCGCTGGGCCGCTGGCAGGCCATCGAACGCGGCCTTGAAGTCGGCTTGCGTCAACTCCAGATCGGCCATGCCGTTCGCCGTCAGGCCGTCGAAGCGCGCCGTGTATTCCAGCACCGCCGCATCGCCGCGCTCGCGCACATCGGCCAGGATGTCGGCCACGCGCTGCTCGATCGCCCCGTCGGTCTCGGCCGACCAATGCAGGCGGGCCGCGAACTGCGCCTCGAAATCCGCGGCGGTGGTGGACAGGCGGGCTGGGCGGGCGGAGAGGCTCATGAGGAGACGGGATCCTTTTCGATGGCTTGCGCAAAGGCGTCGATGATGGGGCGGATGGCCGCCTGCTTGAGTTTGAGCGAGGCCTGGTTCACCACCAGGCGCGCGCTGATGTCCATGATGCGTTCAACCTCGACCAGGTGGTTGGCCTTGAGCGTGTTGCCGGTGGACACCAGATCGACGATGGCGTCGGCCAGGCCGGTCAGCGGCGCCAGCTCCATGCTGCCGTAGAGCTTGATCAGGTCCACATGCACACCCTTGCCCGCGAAGAAGTCGCGCGCGATGGCGGTGTACTTGGTCGCGACCTTCAGGCGCGAACCCTGGCGCACGGCCGAGGCGTAGTCGAAGTCGGCGCGCACCGCCACGCTCACGCGGCAGCGCGAGATGTGGAGGTCCAGCGGCTGGTACAGGCCCTGGCCACCGTGTTCGATCAGCGTGTCCTTGCCGGTCACGCCGATGTCGGCACCGCCGTATTCAACATAGGTCGGCACGTCGCTCGCACGCACCAGCACCACGCGCACGTCGGGGTTGCTGGTCGGCAGGATCAGCTTGCGCGACTTTTCGGGATCTTCCAGCACCTCGATGCCCGCAGCCTTGAGCAGCGGCAGGGTCTCGTCGAAGATGCGGCCTTTGGAGAGGGCGAGAGTGATCATTTGATGCGTTCGATGTCCGCGCCGATGCCGCGCAGTTTGGCTTCCATCTGGTCGTAACCGCGGTCCAGGTGGTAGATGCGGTCGACGATGGTTTCACCGTCGGCCACGAGGCCGGCGATCACCAGGCTGGCCGAAGCGCGCAGGTCGGTGGCCATCACGGTGGCACCCGACAGGCGAGGAATGCCCTCGATGATCGCCACCTTGCCGTCCGTCTGGATGCGCGCGCCCAGCCGCACCAGCTCGTTGACGTGCATGAAGCGGTTTTCGAAGATGGTCTCGGTCACCTTGCTCGCGCCGTCGGCGATGCAGTTGAGCGTCATGAACTGGGCCTGCATGTCGGTCGGGAAGCCGGGGTACTCGGTGGTGCGGAAGCTCTGCGCCTTCAGGCGGCCCGAGGCGCGCACGCGGATGAAGTCGCCACGCGCGTCTTTGCCGGCCTCGATCTGGGCCCCCGCCTCGCGCAGCTTGTCGATCACGGCGTCGAGGTGGTCGGCGCGGCCATGGCGCAGCACCACGTCGCCACCCGCGGCGGCCACGGCGCACAGGAAAGTGCCGGTCTCGATGCGGTCGGCCACCACCTGGTGCGTGCAGCCCTGCAGGCGGTCCACGCCCTGCACGTGGATGCGGCTGGTGCCGTGGCCCTCGATCTTCGCGCCCATGGCGATCAGCATTTCCGCCAGGTCACCGATCTCGGGTTCCTGCGCCGCGTTCTCCAGCACCGTCTCGCCCTGGGCGAGCGCGGCGGCCATGAGGAAGTTCTCGGTGCCGGTGACGGTCACCATGTCGGTGGCGATGCGCGCGCCGTGCAGGCGTGTCTTGCCCGCGGGCAGCTTCGCGACCATGTAGCCGTGCTCGACCACGATCTCCGCGCCCATGGCCTGCATGCCCTTGATGTGCTGGTCCACCGGCCGGGAGCCGATGGCACAGCCGCCCGGCAGCGACACGCGGGCGTGGCCAAAGCGCGCCAGCAGCGGGCCAAGGACCAGCACCGACGCGCGCATGGTCTTGACCAGCTCGTACGGCGCCTCGGCCTTGATCGGGTCGGCCGCCTGCAGGGTGATGCCGCTGCGGTCCTCCCGGGTCTGCGTCTGCACGCCCATGTTGTCGAGCAGCTTGCGCATGGTGACCACATCCTGCAGACGCGGCAGGTTGTTCAGCGTCACCGGCTCGGACGTGAGCAGCGCGGCGCACAGTTCGGGCAGCGCGGCGTTCTTGGCGCCGGAGATGGTCACCTCACCCTGCAGGGTGCGGCCGCCGTTGATTCGCAGTTTGTCCATGGGGCGCGTCAGTTACGGGGTTGTGTGGCCCATTCAGCGGGCGTGAAGGTCTTCATCGACAGGGCATGCACCTCGTCGGTCTGGATGCGTCCGCCCAGCGTGCCGTAGACGGCCTGGTGGCGCTTGATCAGCCGCTGGCCCTCGAACGCGGGCGAGACGATCACCGCCGCCCAGTGGCGGCCGTCACCGGTGACTTCGAGGTGCTCGCAGGGCAGGCCGGCGGCGATGAGGGATTGCAGTTCTTCAGCGGTCATGGGGTTTCGTCAGTGCCGGATCTTGTAGCCGGTCTTGAGCAGGTGCAGCGCGATCGCGCTCACCACGGCCAGCGCGCTGCCCACCAGGGCCAGGCTGATCCAGGGCGACACGTCGCTCACCCCGAAGAAGCCATAGCGGAAGCCGTCGATCATGTAGAAGAACGGGTTGAGGTGGCTCACGCGCTGCCAGAAAGCGGGCAGGGAATGGATGGAGTAGAACACGCCCGAGAGGAAGGTCATGGGCATGATGATGAAGTTCTGGAACGCGGCCATCTGGTCGAATTTCTCGGCCCAGAGCCCGGCGATCAGCCCCAGCGTGCCCAGCAGCGCCGCGCCCATGAAGCCGAAGGCCAGGATCCACAGCGGCGCCACCAGCGAGGGCTGCGCGAACCACCAGGTGACCAGCATCACGCCCAGGCCCACGGCCAGGCCACGCACGATGGACGAGCCCACGTAGGCCACGAACCAGGCGCGGTGCGACAGCGGCGTGAGCAGCAGGAACACCAGGTTGCCCATGATCTTGCTCTGGATCAGCGAGGACGAGCTGTTGGCAAAGGCGTTCTGCAGCACGCTCATCATCACCAGGCCGGGCAGCAGGAAGGCGGTGTAGCTCACCGAGTCGTAGACCTGCACCCGGTCTTCGAGCACGTGGCCAAAGATCATGAGATACAGGATGGCCGTGATGACGGGCGCGGCCACGGTCTGGAAGCCGACCTTCCAGAAGCGCAGCACTTCCTTGTAGAACAGGGTTTGCCAGCCGGTCATGCTGCGACCTCCGCGGGCGAGCTGGCGCGCGGTTGCGCACCAGTGAGGTCCAGGAACACGTCTTCCAGATCGGCCTTGCGGATCTCGATGTCCTCGGGCGA